>Ga0209084_1000587_pt1 | contig 33996 bp, 29 predicted proteins | sample C_130820_MF_Meta_FD_187309 | JGI IMG/M metagenome (GOLD analysis project Ga0209084, IMG submission 187309) | Freshwater microbial communities from Lake Croche, Canada to study carbon cycling - C_130820_MF_MetaG (SPAdes) (version 2) | ecosystem: Environmental > Aquatic > Freshwater > Lake... | reverse complement strand
GGCTCACGGTTCGATGATCGCGTCACCGGCAAGCTTGCCGAGTTCGCCCCGCACGCCAAGATCATCCATGTCGACATCGACCCGGCCGAACTGGGCAAGGTCCGCCGTCCCGACGTCGGCATCACCGGCGACTGCCGACTTGTCATCGAAGAACTGATCAACGCTCTGAACATTCTCGGCGTCGACAGTCAACCCGATCGTTCCTCCTGGCGCTCGACACTCAGCGGTTGGCAGGAGAAGTACCCGCTCAAGTACACGCAGTCGGAGACCGGCGAACTTCTCAAGCCACAGTTCGTGCTCGAGCAGCTCCGTGACAACACGCCCGACGACTGCATCGTGGCCTCCGGTGTCGGTCAGCATCAGATGTGGACCGCCCAGTACTGGAAGTTCAATCATCCCTACACCTGGATCAACTCCGGCGGTCTGGGCACCATGGGCTTTGCGGTTCCGGCTGCCATCGGCGCCAAGGTCGGCCGACCGGATCGCATGGTCTGGGCCGTCGATGGCGATGGCTGTTTCCAGATGACCGCCCAGGAACTCGTCACCGCAGCCAGTGAGCGCATCCCGGTGAAGATCGCCATTCTCAACAACGCCTATCTCGGCATGGTTCGCCAATGGCAGGAGATGTTCTATGAGGAGCGCTACAGCGAGGTGTACCTCTCGCCCGATCTCCCGGACTACAAGATGTGGGCTGAGGCGATGGGTTGTGTCGGCATGCGCGTCGAGTCGCCCGAGGATGTTTTGCCAGCCATTCAGCGGGCCAATGAGATCGATGATCGCCCCGTGGTCATCGACTTCCGTACCGACGCACGTGAGAAGGTCTTCCCGATGGTTCCCGCCGGGAAGTCGAACTCCGACATCGTGGTCGGGGAGTGAGGAACTATGAACACGAATCCCACTGAGGTCCGTCACCACATCCTGTCGGTGCTCGTCGAGAACAAGCCCGGCGTGCTCGCCCGGGTGTCGGGGCTGTTCGCCCGCCGTGCGTTCAACATCTACTCGCTCGCCGTGGCGCCCACCAACGATCCGAGCGTCAGCCGTATCAGCATCGTCGTCGACGTTGAGTCAGCCCCACTCGAGCAGATCACCAAGCAGCTCGACAAGCTCATCAACGTGCTCCTCATCGAAGAGTTGGCTCCGTCCGCCGCAGTGCAGCGCGAGCTCATGATCGCCACCGTGGTGGTAACCACCAGCGGGCATCAAGCCTTCCGTGACACTCTCGGCACCTTCTCCGCCAAGTTGCTTGACGAGAACGCCGACAGCTTCATCGTCTCGCTCGAGGACACCCCCGAACGGCTCGATGTCTTCGCTGCGTTCCTCGGTAGCCATCACCTCGTCGCCCTTGAACGCACCGGCCGCGTGGCCCTGCCCCGGCTCAGCTGAGCCGCCCACAATCCCCGCCGTTTTTCCCAATCGGCCGACGGCCACCTAACCTTCCACCCTTCAACATCTCAGACAGGAGTGCCACCATGGCAACCGTGTACTACGAAGCAGATGCCGATCGTTCGTTCATCGCCGATCGCAAGGTCGCCGTCATCGGGTACGGCTCGCAGGGTCATGCCCATGCGCTGAACCTCAAGGAATCCGGCGTCAACGTCGTGGTGGGCCTGCGTGATGGTTCCTCCTCGACCGCGAAGGCTGAGGCCGAAGGTCTCACCGTGATGTCGATCGCTGATGCCACTGCATGGGCCGATGCGATCATGATCCTTCTCCCCGACACCGAGCAGAAGGCGGTGTACGAGGCCGAGATCGCTCCGAACCTCTCCGACGGCGACGCCATCTTCTTCGCCCACGGCTTCAACATCCGTTTCAACCGCATCGTCCCGCCCGCGGGTGTCGATGTCGTGATGGCCGCCCCCAAGGGCCCCGGCCATCTCGTGCGTCGCACCTACACCGAGGGTGGCGGCGTGCCCTGCCTCATCGCTGTCGAGCAGGACGCCACTGGTCATGCCCGTGACGTCGCCCTCGCCTACGCCGATGCCATCGGCGGCACCCGCGCCGGAGTCATCGAGACCACCTTCACCGAAGAGACCGAAACCGATCTCTTCGGCGAGCAGGCTGTGCTGTGTGGCGGCGTCACTGCGCTCGTGCAGGCCGGTTTCGAGACCCTCACCGAGGCTGGCTACCAGCCCGAGATGGCCTACTTCGAATGCCTCCACGAGGTGAAGCTCATCGTTGATCTCATGTACGAAGAGGGCATCGCTGGCATGCGCTACTCGATTTCCGACACTGCCGAATACGGCGATGTCACTCGTGGACCCCGGGTCATCACCTCGGCCACCAAGGCTGAGATGAAGAAGATCCTTGAGGAGATCACCTCCGGCCAGTTCGCCGACGAGTGGATCGCCGAGAGCGAGTCCGGCCGAGCCAACTTCAACGCCCTTCGCAAGACTGGTGCCGATCACCCGATCGAGAAGACCGGTAAGGAACTCCGCTCGATGATGCCGTGGATCTCTGCTGGTCGTAAGAGCGTGGCCGAAACGTCCGGCGGCGCACAGGATTAAGCGAGATTCGTGCCGCCTCCTACGCGGCGCTCAGGATTAAGCGAGATTCGTGCCGCCTCCTACGCGGCGCTCAGGATTAAGCGAGATTCGTGCCGCCTCCTACGCGGCGCTCAGGATTGAGCAGCACCAGGACTGAGCAGCATTACTGATCAACGCGACGTTTCGGCGCGATGAGACAAGCAGCACTGTGGAGGGGACCGGTTCGCCGGTCCCCTTTCCGCGTCCCGGGGCCCGACCCGGTTCCCGCAGCACGTCGTTCCTACGGGTCCGCTGCAGCGGTGATGTCGCTCAGTGGCCGGCCCGCGCTCTCTTGTGCGCGATGCCTGGTGGCCGGGCTGCCACGACGATGAGTGAGTGGGGGAGCGTGGCTCGGGGGCTCCGTGCGCCGAATACGACCATCGGGAGCGTGCACGGTGAGCACTGCTTGCTCGTCGAGCTCGGTCTGCCAACCGGGGCGATGGAACAGGTGATGGTGGAAACTGCACAGGAGCACGAGCCGGTGCAGGTCGGTGCGACCGCCGGCCACCCAGTGGTCGATGTGGTGGACATCGCACCAGCGCGCCGGTCGGGTACAGCCCGGCGCCCGGCAGTGATGGTCCCGGGCGATTACCGCTCGGCGTAGAGGCGGGGGAACGCTGCGAACTGTTCGGCCGAGCTCGAGCACATGGCCACCATTGGTGATGACCCGCTGGAGAACGGAATCGCACGAGAGAGCGTTGAGCGCGAGCGCGCTGAGGGTGGCACCGTCGGCAGTGGTGCCGACGCCCGCCCGTTCGAGCGCATCGGTGAACCAGGCCTGTTCGGCTGGCGAAAGACGTTGGCGCTCGGCGAAGGATGTGAGCGCAGAGGCCGAGTGAACCCCGGAGCCTCGGAGCGTGGCGGCCAGAAGTTCCGGAAGATCGATGATGAGCGAGACATGTGGTTGGTGGCGTGCAATGTTCGAACCCGACCGATGGTGGGCGAGGCCGAAGCGGGCAAGGGCGACGAGCGCCTCAGCCCGCACCTGTGCCGCGCTGCGAGGCGGGTCGAGTGATTCCGCGAGTGCCCGCCGACCCTCAGCGTCGAGCGTGCTGGGCTCGGGGCGTTCGAAGACCCGGAGTGCGGCCATGAGTAGCGCAGTGGCTTCCGCATCGAGATCTCCATCGAGGATGCCGCGACCGCCTGTGGTGGTGGAGAGATGGAGGCCTGACGGGCGATCGGCGAAGGATTCATCGGTGGCCTCGGCGAGTGTGACCCAGTGGTGAACCACCGTTGCGGACTCGGCACTGGTGAGCGGGGTGATGGTGTCGATGACGAGTTGCTGGTCGGGGATGAACGCTCGCACGAACCGATTGGGGATGGCACGGATGAGCTCGTCGACCTTGGCACCACTGAGACGACCAGAGCGCCACGCTTCTGCGACCTCGGGCCACGCGTGCAGGCGAACGGCGCGCCGGCTGGCGAATGACGCCTCGTGGCGGGTGGTGGCGGCCTCATGTTGCAGCCATGAATTGAGCGAACCGAACCCGTGCTCCCTCCAGCCTTCGGTCGCATCGAACTCGGCTTCGGCGGAGGCGATGAGTGCATCGAGGCGATCACGCAGTTGCCGGGCGAGCGCTATGCAGCTGGCATCGGGCGGGATGATCGTCGTGTCGAGCATCGACGAGATCGCTTCGGCGTGGATTTCGAACATATGTTCACCCTACGGACTGCCTGTGACAGCGCGGTTCCACCAGCCACGTCTAGTGTCCCGAGAGCTCGAGCGGAGGAGACGGCGGCATGGCGACGCAGGAACGATCACCGCAGGAACGATCACCGCAGGAACGATCACCGCAGGAACGATCACCGCAGGAACGATCAGCGCGTGACCGGCCGCACGCACTGCGTCTGGCGACGCTCGCAATCGCAGCGCTGCTCGCACTGACCCTCGGTATCGCCACCGCCTGCTCAAACTCATCCGATTCCTCGACCCGGCCCGGTCCCGACATGCTCACGACCACGAATCTCGAGGGGAAGTGGTCGCTCATCCCGCCCGATCCGGTTCCGGCCGGCCCCTCGAACCCATTGCAGGTCGAGTTCACCGCCGACAAGAAGTTCGGGTTCTACGGCGGCTGCAATCAGTCCGGTGGAAAGTTCACAATCACCGACGGCAGAGTCGTCCTGACCGAGGCGGCTTCGACCACCAAGGGCTGCTCCGATCCCGGTTGGATACTCACCGACCCGTTGACGTTTGTGCTCAGTGAGAACGGCACCGTGCTCACAGTGGGAACGACTGCCGGCGACCAGCGACTCCAACGGGTCGACTCGTTCACCGACTGAGCTAGAACGCTTGCTGACTGCTGACTGCTGACTGCTGACTGCTGACCGCACCCCGCTCCCCGCTCCCCGCTCTCATCCCCTAAATCCGACTTGATTGGTCAGGATTCGAACCGTAGGCTTCACCGCCGCTGACAATCGATGTCTGCGCCGAACGATCTCACCAGAGGAGTACCGATGAGCGAGCAGTGGGGCTTCGACACCCGCCAGATCCATGCCGGTCAGGAGCCTGATCCGACCACCGGTGCACGAGCCGTCCCGATCTACCAGACGACCTCGTACCAGTTCCGCGACACCACTCATGCCGCCAATCTCTTCGCACTGGCCGAGATGGGCAATATCTATACCCGCATCATGAACCCCACCCAGGGTGTGTTCGAGGCCCGCATCGCCTCGCTCGAAGGTGCGACCTCCACCGCTGTCGGCATTCCCGGCGCGCTCGCTGTGGCCTCCGGTCAGGCTGCCGAGACCATGGCCATCATGAACCTCGCCGAGCAGGGCAGCCACATAGTCGCCTCGGCCGCGCTCTACGGCGGTACCTACAACCTTCTTCACTACACGCTGCCGAAGTTCGGCATCGATGTCACCTTCATCGATGATCCCGATGATCTCGATGCATGGCGTGCCGCAGTGCGTCCCAACACCAAGGCCTTCTACGGCGAGACCATCGGCAACCCGCGCAACGACGTCCTCGACATCGAAGGCGTTTCGGCGGTTGCTCATGAGAACGGCGTGCCGCTCATCGTCGACAACACCGTGGCTTCCCCGTGGCTCATCCGTCCGCTGCAGTGGGGCGCCGACATCGTGGTGCATTCCGCCACCAAGTTCATCGGTGGCCACGGCACGTCAATCGGCGGTCTCATCGTCGACGGTGGCACCTTCGACTTCGGCGCGAATGACAAGTTCCCGATGTACACCACGCCTGACCCCAGCTACCACGGCCTCACCTACTGGCCGGCGCTCGGCCCGGGTGCCTACATCATCAAGGCCCGTGTGCAGATCCTGCGTGACATGGGCGCTGCCGTCACGCCGTTCAACTCGTTCATGTTCCTGCAGGGACTTGAGACCCTCAGCCTTCGCCTGGAGCGTCATAACGAGAACGCCCAGGCCGTTTCTGCATTCCTCGCCGATCATCCGCAGGTCGAGTCGGTGCAGCACGCCAGCCTCACGTCCTCGCCGTGGCATGAGCGTGCCGCCAAGTACTCCGAGGGTCGTGGCTTCGGCTCCACCCCGGCGTTCGTGATCAAGGGTGGCAAGGAAGCCGGTCAGAAGTTCATCGAGGCACTCGTGCTCCACAGTCATGTCGCCAACATCGGCGATGTGCGCAGCCTCGCCATCCATCCGGCCACCACGACCCATTCGCAGCTCACCGAGACCGAGCAGATCTCGACCGGTGTGCAGCCGGGCCTCGTGCGTCTCTCGGTCGGCCTTGAGAGCATCAGCGACATCATCGCCGATCTCGAGATTGGTTTTGCCGCCGCGAAGTAGTCCGTCCATCGGTCGCCACGCGGTGACCGCCGATCGCAACTGACGCAGTGAACGGGGGGCCGGATCGCCGGCCCTCCGTCGCGTACGGGGTCGGACTGATCAGCCGGCAGGAGTACCGTCGTGAATCTCAGGAACTCGTAGGGGGAACTCATGACCACAGCATTCGACTTCACCGACAAGGTCGTCATCGTCACCGGATCGACGAAGGGGCTCGGCCGGGCGATGGCCCAGGGGTTCGCCGAGGCGGGCGCCACCGTGGTGGTGAGCAGCCGCAAGCAGGAACTGTGCGATCAGGTCGCCGCCGAGATCAGCGCCAGCACCGGAGCGACCGTGCTCGGTCTGGCCTGCCATGTGGGTGACTGGGATGCCATCCCCGGATTCGTCGACGCTGTGCAATCACGTTTCGGCGATATCGATGTGCTGGTCAACAACGCCGGCATCAACCCGACTGGTGCGTCGCTCTCGGACACCTCACTCGATCTGTGGCGCAAGGTGTTTGCCGTGAACCTCGAAGGCCCGCTGCGCATGTCCACCTGCGTGGCGCCGATCATGCGCGAGACCGGTGGCGGCAGCATCATCAACATCGCCACCGTCGGTGCCTACAGCGGTGGGCCCGGTGTCGGGGCCTACGGTGCGTCGAAGGCCGCGCTGCTCAACATGACCCGCACGATGTCGATGGAGTTCGCCGCCTGGAACATCCGCGTCAACGCCATCAGCCCGGGACCGATCCGCAGCGAGCTGACCAATGGTGCCGAAGCGATGGCACCGGGGTTCTTCGCCCGCGCCGCCGCAGCCACCACGATGAAGCGCGTGGCCGAGACCGAGGAGATCGTTGGGCCCGTGCTGTATCTCGCCAGCGATGCGTCCTCGTATGTGACCGGCGAGGACCATGTAGTCGCCGGCGGAATGCCCCGCCGCTGACTCAGCCCAGTTGCTCGACGACGTGGTCGATGCAGCGGGTGAGCGCTTCGATATCGCCCGGATCGATGGCCGGGAACATTGCGACTCGGATCTGGTTGCGCCCGAGCTTGCGATAGCTGTCGGTGTCGACCACGCCGTTCTTGCGCAGCACCGCGCTCACGACATTCGCGTCGATCGAATCGTCGAGATCGATCGTGGCCACAACATGGCTGCGCATGGCCGGATCGGCAACGAACGGGGTGGCGTAACTGCTGGCCTCGGCCCACGAATACATGATCTGCGCTGATGCATCGCTGCGACCGGCCGCCCAGTGCAGACCACCGTTGTCGTTGAACCACTCGACCTGCTGCACGGCGAGGAACACCGTGGCCAGTGCCGGGGTGTTGTAGGTCTGGTCCTTGCGTGAGTTGTCGAGCGCCACTGCGAGATTCAGCGACTCGGGGATCCAACGATCGGATGCCGCGATGCGTTCGATCCGCTCGATGGCAGCGGGGGAGACCGCAGCCAGCCACAGGCCACCGTCAGAGGCGAAGCACTTCTGTGGGGCGAAGTAGTAGCAGTCGGTCTGCGCAGCATCGAAGCGCAGACCACCGGCGGCCGAGGTGGCGTCGACGAGCACGAGGGCTTGGTCGGCAGATGTTCCGGCCGGGCGGATGAGCGGCATGGCCACACCGGTGGAGGTCTCGTTGTGGGTCATCGCGTACACATCGACCGAAGGGTCGGCGACGTTGAGTGGATGCGAACCGGGATCGGTGCTGATGACCACCGGGTCATCGAGGAACGGAGCGGCCTTGGCGGCCTGGGCGAACTTCGAGGAGAACTCACCGAACGTGAGGTGCTGGCTGCGCTTCTCGATGAGACCGAACGTGGCGATGTCCCAGAACACAGTGGAGCCGCCGTTGCCGAGCATGATCTCGTAGCCGTCGGGCAGCGCGAACAGCTCGGCGAGCCCGTTGCGAAGGCGGCTCACCATGTACTTCACGGTGTCTTGACGATGACTGGTTCCCATGTATTCGCGGCCGGTGGCGGCGAGCGCATCGAGTGCCTCCTGGCGGACCTTCGAGGGCCCGCAGCCGAAACGACCATCGGCGGGAAGGAGTTCGGTGGGGATGGTGATGGCGGGGGTGGGAGTGCTCACCCCACCATCGTTTCACCCCAGCGCCCCCTCCGACGAAACCATTCGGGGAATTGCGGTGAACGATCAGTGAACACAGGAGGCGAAACCGTGTGGGCGTCGGGGGTGGCCCAGCCGGTAGCGTCTGTTCGCCCCCGTCAGTTCGAAGTGAGGATTTCCCCCATGGCACTCGATCGTCTCTCCCGCCGCGTCTCGGCCATCACCGAATCGGCGACCCTTGCCGTCGACGCCCGTGCCAAGGCACTGAAGGCCGCCGGCGAGCCTGTTATCGGTTTCGGCGCCGGCGAGCCCGATTTCCCGACCCCGCCGCACATTGTCGAAGCCGCCATCGCCGCGTGCTCCGATGTGAAGAATCATCGCTATACGCCGGCTGCCGGTCTGCCCGAGCTCAAGGAGGCGGTTGCGGCCAAGACCCTGCGTGACTCCGGCGTGACGGTGTCGCCCGGACAGGTCCTCATCACCAACGGTGGCAAGCACGCCGTCTACAACACTATGGAAGCCCTGCTGAATCCGGGCGACGAAGTGTTGCTGCCGGCCCCGTACTGGACCACGTACCCCGAGCCCATCGCCCTCACCGGGGCAACGTCTGTGGTTCTGCCCACCGATGTGTCAACGGGATTCCGCGTGTCGGTCGAACAACTCGAAGCTGCCCGCACGCCCAACACGAAGGCGCTCGTGTTCGTGTCGCCGTCGAACCCCACTGGTGCGGTGTACCCGGCCGAGGAGATCGAGGCCATCGGTCGTTGGGCCCTCGAGCACGGCATCTGGGTCATCACCGATGAGATCTACGAACACCTCACGTTCGGCGACAACGAGCATGTCTCCATCCTCAAGCTCGTGCCCGAACTGGCCGATACCTGTGTGATCCTCAACGGCGTGGCCAAGACCTACGCCATGACCGGCTGGCGAGTGGGGTGGATGATCGGCCCGAACGATCTCATCAAGGCCGCCACGAACCTGCAGTCACATTCGACCTCGAACGTGGCGAATGTGTCGCAGCGCGCCGCGCTCGCCGCGGTGTCGGGGAGTCTCGACTGTGTCGATGAGATGGTCGTGGCATTCTCGCGTCGAGCGGACCTCATTCACGGGTTGCTCAACGACATCCCCGGTGTGGCCGCGATGAAGCCCCAGGGCGCGTTCTATGCGTTCCCATCATTCGAGGGCGTGCTCGGTCTCGACATCGGCGGCGTTCGCCCGGCCAACACGTTGGAACTGTGCGAGGTCATTCTCGATCAGGCCAAGGTGGCACTCGTGCCCGGCGAGGCTTTCGATGCGCCGGGCTATGCCCGCATCTCCTTCGCAGTGAGCGACGCCGACATCATCGAGGGAATCGGCCGCATCGCCACGCTGTTGGGCTCGGCCAAGTGATGCGTCGGTGACCGCCCTGCCCTACGGCACTTGGCCGTCACCGATCACTGCTGATCTCATCATCTCGAAATCGGTGTCCATCGGCGACCTCGGTGTCGGCGCACGCGGACTCTGGTGGAGCGAAGGTCGTCCCGAGGAAGGTGGGCGCGTGCAGTTGGTGCGCCAACTCGCCAACGGCACCCAACTCGATGTGCTTCCCGAAGGGTTCGGCGCGCGCACCCGTGTGCACGAGTACGGCGGGGGAGCGTGGTGGTTGCATAGCGATGATGTCGTGTTCGCCAATTGGGCCGACCAACGTCTGTATCGATTGCCCGAGGATTCGCACACGCCGATCGCGCTCACCCCGGCACCCGATATCGAACATGGCGATCGCTATACCGACATGCGTTTCACCGCTGACGGTCGGTGGGTGGTGTGCGTTCGTGAGCATCACGGCGCCGATGGTGAACCGGTCAATGAGATCGTTGCGGTGCGCACGCATCCCGATGGCGAACCGGCCGAGCCGATCGTGCTGGTGAGCGGACCCGACTTTCTGGCTGCACCCCGGGTGAGTCCCGATGGCACGCTGCTCACCTGGTTCTCCTGGCATCACCCCGACATGCCCTGGGATGGGACCGAACTGCATGTGGCCACACTCATCGTCGAACCCCATGACGGTGGGCGCATCGATCTCGGCGCCACGGTGGTGCTCGCCGGATCGCGAGACGAATCCATCACCGAACCCGACTGGCATCCCGATGGTTCATTGCTGTTCGTGGCTGATCGCAGCAACTGGTGGAACCTGTACCGGTTCACCTCGGAACAACTGCATGAGGCATTGGCATCGGGAGTTTCGCCGCAACCAACACTGCTCACGCCCATCGATTCCGACATCACGCTCGGCCATTGGGTGTTCGATCAGTCGCGTTACGCCGTGCTGGCCGATGGTCGCATCCTGTTCGCCCACATCATCGGCGGTAGTGATCGTCTCGCCGTGATCTCGGCCGATGGCACTCGCGTCACGCCCGTTGATTCGCCGCTCACCTCGATCTCGTCATTGCGGGCCTTCGGTCTCGGGGCTGCGCTCATTGGCTCCTCGTTCCGGCATGAACCTGTCGTTGTTGCGGTTGATGTTCCGAATGCAGATCACGTGCCCGCTTCTGATGATGCAGATGCTGTTGATGCTGCGCGGGTTACAGCGAGCATCGGCATCGTGCGCCCGAGTCGAAATCTGGGCATCGAGCAGAACTGGTTCGCGCATCCTGAATCGATCGAGTTCGCCACCACCGGTGATCGCACCGCATATGGCCTGTTCTACCCGCCCACCAACCCCGGAGTCAGCGCGCCTGCTGACGAGCGGCCACCGCTCATCGTGCTGAGTCATGGCGGCCCCACCGCAGCAGCGCGACCGCAGTTGGCACTTGGTGTGCAGTTCTGGACCTCACGAGGTTTCGCCGTTGTCGATGTGAACTACGGCGGCTCCACCGGGTACGGCCGGGCGTTCCGTAAGCAGCTCGATGGACTGTGGGGGATCGTCGATGTCGAGGACTGCATCGCTGCTGCGCAACACCTCGTAGCAACTGACCGCGTCGATGCCGAGCGCCTCATCATCCGAGGAGGTAGCGCCGGCGGATTCACCACGCTGGCTGCGCTCACGTTCCACGATGTGTTCGCCGCCGGCTGCAGCCTCTACGGCATCGCTGATCTGGAGGTGCTCGCCACCGACACCCATAAGTTCGAGTCGCGCTATCTCGACTCGCTCATCGGGCCGTGGCCGGAACGCAGCGATCTCTACCGTGAACGTTCGCCAATCCATCACACCGAGGGGCTGAGCTGTCCGCTCATCGTGCTTCAAGGTCTCGACGATGCTGTGGTGCCGCCCAACCAAGCTGAACTCATGGTGCAGGCGCTCGCCGAGCGGGGTCTGCCCCATGCGTATTTGGCGTTCGAGGGCGAGGGCCATGGTTTCCGCCAGGCCGCCACTATGAAACGAGCCCTCGAAGCCGAGGCGTACTTCTATTCGAAGGTCCTCGGATTCGAGTTGGCTGATCCCGTTGAACCAGTCACTATCGTGAACCTCTGAATCTCCCCATTCCCCCCGATTTCTGCCGCCAACGATGTCTCCGGACACTTCAGTTGGTCCGGCAGTGGTCCTCTCCGCAAGGATGACACCCCTATGGCACGCATTCTCGTCACCGAAACGATCGCCGATGGCGGTCTCGACCAACTGCGCGCAGCAGGCCACACCGTCGATGTACAGGAGGGTCTGAGCCCCGAGCAGTTGTGTGAGGCCATCGTGGGTGCGCATGCGCTCATCATTCGCTCTGCCACCGACGTCACCGCTGAGGTGCTTGCCGCCGGAACTGACCTCATCGTGGTCGGCCGGGCCGGCATTGGTCTCGACAACGTCGACACCGCAGCCGCCACCGAGCGCGGTGTCATGGTGGTCAACGCTCCGCAGTCCAACATCCTGTCCGCGGCCGAGCAGACCATGGCGTTGTTGTTGGCTGTGGCCCGCAACGTTCCCCAAGCCCATGCGGCGCTTGTGTCGGGTCGTTGGGAACGCAGCAAGTGGACCGGCGTCGAACTTTCCGACAAGACCCTTGGTGTCGTCGGACTCGGTCGTATCGGCAAGCTCGTGGCGCAGCGGGCCATGGCCTTCGGTATGCGTCTTATCGCCTTCGATCCGTTCGTATCGGCCGAGATGGGTCGCAAGATGAACATCGAACTCGTCGACTTCGACACCCTGCTCGCCCAGAGCGATTTCATCACCCTGCACGTGGCCAAGACTCCCGAGACCATCGGACTGTTCAACGCCGAAACCCTCGCCAAGACCAAGCCCGGTGTGCGCATCATCAACGTGGCCCGCGGCGGCATCATCGTTGAGAGCGATCTCGCCGATGCCATTCGCTCAGGCCATGTCGGCGGCGCAGCACTCGATGTGTTCGACAAGGAACCCACGACCGAATCACCGCTGTTCGAACTGCCGCAGGTTGTCGTCACGCCGCATCTCGGCGCCAGCACCCATGAGGCCCAGGACAAGGCGGGCGACACGATTGCCGAGATGGTCGGCCTCGCTCTCGCCGGTGAGTTCGTTCCGTTCGCCGTCAACGTGAACGCCGCCGAAGCCAGCGAAGTCGTGCGTCCGTTCCTCGGTCTCGTCGAGCGTCTTGGTGCATTGTTCGCTGGTCTGTCGGGTCAGGCCGACACGCTCGAGGTCAGTTACGAGGGTGAGATCGCCGGCTACGACACCCGCATCCTCACGCTCTCCTTGCTCAAGGGTTTCTTCGGTCGCATCAGCGACGACCCGGTGTCGTTCGTCAATGCGCCCAAGTTGGCCGAAGAGCACGGCATCAGCGTGGCCGAAACCACTTCCACCACCTCGCATGCCTTCATCAACCTCGTGACCATACGCGGTGCGGGTCACAGCATCGCCGGCACGCTGGTGGGTCTCAACGGCGAACCCCGTCTCGTGATGGTCGATGATCACCGCGTCGATGTGCCGCCGGCTGGTCACATGCTCGTGGTGCGTAACGATGATCGTCCGGGCATGATCGGCCGGGTCGGAACGATCGTGGGCGAGTCGGGTATCAACATCGCCGACATGGATGTCGGCACCGCTGCCAGTGGCGCCTCCGCGATGATGGTTCTCGCCACCACGGCCGAGGTTCCCGAGTCGGTGTGCGACACGCTGCGGGCTGTCGACGGCATTGTTTCTGTCGACACGCTCTAGGTCTCGTTGCGGCTCGTCGGCATCCTGCCGTGTTCCTTGTCAACCGACCCAGTGAGATGTGGGTTGCAACAGTGCCCGGCGCGCGGCAGACTTTCAGTCATGCGTTCGCACACCATCTTCTCGGAACTGCTCCTTAGGTAGGGCGAGCGCCCCCATACCGGTGCTCGTCGACCTCCTGTGCCCTTGGGCCAGGAGGTTTTTTCGTTCTCCGGCCCGTGTTGATCACAGGCGCCCGTCCCCATCTGGAGCAGACTCTTCCCGCACCGCCCACGCAGTGGGCACCCGAAAGGTTTTCCCATGAGCATCACCGAAAATTCACCGGTCGACATCGTCGCTGCCGACCCGAACCGCATCATCATCTTCGACACCACCCTGCGCGACGGCGAGCAGTCGCCGGGCATCTCGCTCGATCAGGGCGAAAAAGTCGAGATCGCCGAGCAGTTGGCCCGTCTCGGTGTCGACGTCATCGAAGCTGGATTCCCCATTGCCAGCCAGGGCGATTTCGAGAGCGTGCAGGCCATCGCCCGCAGTGTGTCCGGCCCGGTCATCTGTGGTCTGTCCCGCACGGCGCTCAAGGATGTCGATCGTTGCTGGGAGGCCATCGAACCGGCCACCCGTCGTCGTATCCATGTGTTCATCGCCACCAGCGAGACCCACATGAAGCACAAGCTGCGCATGACCCCCGATCAGGTGAAAGCCGAGGCCGCCGCTGCTGTGGCTCGGGCTCGTGAGTACACCAGCGATGTCGAGTTCTCACCGGAGGATGCGTCGCGTTCGGACTTCGACTTCATGTGCGAGGTGTTGCAGATCGCCGTGGACAACGGCGCCACCACGCTCAACATTCCCGACACGGTTGGCTACGGCGTGCCGGCTGAGTACGCCAAGCGTCTGGCCGACGTTCGCAATTTCGTGAAGGGGGACTACGTCATCTCCACGCATTGTCATAACGATCTGGGTATGGCGGTGGCCAACTCCATGGCCGCGGTGCACGCCGGAGCTCGTCAGATCGAGTGTGCGATCAACGGCTTGGGTGAGCGGGCGGGTAACGCCGCGCTCGAAGAGATCGTCATGGCCATGCGCACCCGTTCCGATTACTACGGCGGCATCGACTGCGAGATCCGCTCGGAGGAGCTGGCCCGCACCAGTCGCTTGGTCAGTCGTCTTACCGGTTATGCCGTTCAATACAACAAGGCCGTTGTGGGTCGCAACGCGTTCGCCCATGAGTCGGGCATCCATCAGCACGGGATGCTGAGTGACCCGAGCACCTACGAGATCATGGACCCGGCGGCCGTCGGTCAGGGCGAGACCAAGATCGTGTTGGGGAAGCACTCCGGGCGTCATGCGTTCGCCGACACGCTGAAGAAGATGGGTTATGACCTCAGCGGCGACGCCTTGAACGCGGCCTTCACGCGGTTCAAGGAACTGGCCGATCGCAAGGTCGAACTGAGTGACGCTGATCTCGAGGCCCTGGTGGCTGAAGAGATCGGCGACACGGTGAACTACGCGTTCCAGTTGGAGTCAGTCGATTGTCGTGGTGGGTCGAACACAACACCCACGGCAACCGTTGTCATCGATCGCGACGGCGAGAAGATTGCAGCCACAGCCGAGGGCGACGGCATGGTCGATGCCGCGTGCAAAGCCATCAAACAGGCCACGGGAATCGACGGCACCCTCACCGGTTACACCGTCACGTCGGTGAGCGGCGATGTCGATGCGTTGGCCGATGTTGCGCTGCGCTTCGACGTGGGTGGGCTGTCGATGCCGGGTCGTGGTCTGTCCACTGATGTGGTCGAGGCCTCGGCCCGGGCGTTCCTCAACGCCATCAACCGCATCGTGCGGGTGCAGGATTCCGGCGAGGATCCCACCAAGGTGGATCGCCCCGGTTCTCTGCGCTGATCGCTTCGGACTCGACGAGAGCCCGGGCTGCACATTGCGTGCATCCCGGGCCCTCGGTGTTCAGGGCTGATGATGGTCAGCGGGTGGCGGGCAACCAGCTCGGACGAGTGGCCTCGAATGCCGTGATGTCAGCTTCGTTCTGCAGCGTGATGCCGATGTCGTCGAGTCCGTTCATGAAACGGTGACGGGTGGAATCATCGAGGGGGAACTCGACATCGATGCCGAGCGCCGGCACCGTGACCCGACGGGTCTCGAGGCTGATGGTGATCTCAAGTGTCGGGTCAGCCTCCACGGCCTTCAGGATCTGCACAGCCACATCGGCGGGTAGCACCACCGGGACGAGTCCGTTCTTGGCGGAGTTGTTGCGGAAGATGTCGCCGAATCGGGGAGCGATGACGGCTTTGAAGCCGTAATCCATGATCGCCCACACGGCGTGCTCCCGAGACGAGCCGACACCGAAGTTCGGGCCCGCGACAAGGATGTTGGCCTCACCGAACTGCGGGAGGTTCATGACGAACTCGGGATCCTCACGCCATTCGCTGAACAGGCCCTGGCCGAAGCCGGTGCGCTCGACGCGCTTGAGCCAATCGCTGGGGATGATCTGATCGGTGTCGACATCCGATCGGTCGAGCGGGACGGCGGTGCCGGTGATGGTGATGACTGGTTCCATGGTGTCCTCTTCCTACAGGTCGGTGGGGGCGGCGAACGTGCCGGCGATGGCGGTGGCGGCGGCAACGGCGGGGGAGACGAGATGCGTGCGCCCGCCCTTGCCCTGACGACCCTCGAAGTTGCGGTTCGAGGTGGAGGCCGAGCGTTCGCCCGGTGCCAACTTGTCGGGGTTCATGGCCAGACACATCGAGCAGCCCGGCTCGCGCCAGTCGAAACCGGCCTCGGTGAAGATGGTGTGCAGCCCTTCGGCCTCGGCCTGGTTCTTCACCTCGAAGGAACCGGGCACGACCATGGCCCGCAGACCCGGCTTCACAGTGCGACCCTTCGCGACGGCGGCTGCGGCCCGCAGATCCTCGATACGGCTGTTGGTGCATGAACCGATGAACACGGTGTCGACGGCGATGTCCTTGATGCGCATTCCGGCGGTGAGGCCCATGTACTCGAGCGCACGCTCGGCATTGCTGGCATCGATGGGATCGGCCATGGCCGCCGGATCGGGGACGTTGGCGTCGAGTTCGATGACCTGACCGGGGTTGGTGCCCCAGGACACGAACGGGCGTAGTGCGGAGGCATCGATGGTGACACTGCGATCGAAGACCGCGCCTTCGTCGGTGGGCAGCGTGCGCCAGTAGGCGACCGCGGCGTCCCAGTCGGCACCGGTGGGGGCGTGCGGGCGACCCTCGAGGTACTCGAAGGTGGTGTCGTCGGGGGCGATGAGCCCGGCCTTGGCGCCGGCCTCGATCGACATGTTGCACACGGTCATACGCCCTTCCATCGACAGCGCACGGATGGCCGAGCCGCGGTATTCGATGACTGCACCGATGCCGCCGCCCGTGCCGATCATGCCGATGATGGCGAGGATGAGGTCCTTGGCGGTGACGCCTTCGGGCAGTTCGCCCTCGACATTGACAGCCATGGTCTCGGGAGCGTGCTGCGGCAGGGTCTGGGTGGCGAGCACATGCTCGACCTCGCTGGTGCCGATACCGAACGCAAGCGCACCGAATGCTCCGTGAGTGGCGGTATGGCTATCGCCGCACACGATGGTCATACCCGGCATGGTGAGTCCTTGCTCCGGGCCGATGACATGCACGATGCCCTGGCCGGGGGTGCCCATGGCATGCTCGACAATCCCGTACTCGGCAGTGTTGGCCCGCAGCACATCGACCTGCTTGCGCGAGATGGGATCTGCGATGGGGAGATGGATATCGGAGGTGGGGACGTTGTGATCCTCGGTGGCCACCGTGAGCTCCGGACGACGAACGCCACGGTTGCTCATGCGCAGGCCGTCGAAAGCCTGCGGAGAGGTGACCTCATGCACGAGGTGGAGATCGATGTACAGCAGCTCGGGTTCGCCCTCGGCGCTGCGCACTAGATGGTCGTCCCAGATCTTCTGGGAGAGGGTCCTGGGGGAGCTCATATGAGTGGTCCTTTCCTGTTGGTCGCTTCGGGAGCTTCCGGTGCGGGAGCTTGTATCTCACATAGTGGGACGCTAATCTCGCTCTATGGGAAGCACTCTAGGCGGAGTCGGCGTGCTGGACAAGGCGGTTCTCGTCCTCGACGTTCTCGAGGTCGAACCGCGTTCGCTCGCCGAACTCGTCGATGCCACCGGGCTACCCCGGGCGACTGCACATCGATTAGCCACCGCGCTCGAGGAGCATGGTCTGGTTCGTCGCGATGGCGAAGGCCGCTTCACGCTCGGCACCCGTCTGGTTGCACTGGGTCGCGCGGCGACCGAGGCGTTCCCGCTCGCCGGTGCTGCGCACAAGGCACTGCGCGAACTGCGTGATGCCACCGAGGAGAGCGTGCAACTGTTCGTCCCCGAGGCCGACAGTCGCGTGTGCATCGCTGCGCTTCAATCGCCCCATGGTCTGCGCACCATCGTGCCGCTCGGAGCCAGCCTTCCATTGCTCGGACTCGGTTCCGGCGCTCGTGTACTCAACGGCCAACTTGGTGCGCAGGGTTGGACCGAGAGTGTTGGAGAACGCGAGGCCGGCGTTGCTTCGGTCTCGGCGCCGATCCTGGACCGTGGATCGATCATCGCGGCAGTGAGCGTGTCCGGTCCGATCGAACGCACCACGAAGCACCCCGGACGTCGCTACGGTGAGGCAGTGGTCGCCGCCGCTCGTCGCATCGAACGCGACGCCGGCCTCAGACCCGACCTTCCATGACCGAACGCCCCCTCGCCGCCATCGATATCGGAACCAACTCGTTCCATATGGTCGTCGCGCGTGTTGGTGAGATCGGCGAGGACAGCGATGGGGCCGGACCGAACTTCGAGGTCATCGAGCGCGAGAAGGAGATGGTGCGTCTCGGTTCGAGCTCGGGTGACATGAAACGTCTCGAACCAGAAGCGATCGACCGGGGCGTGGAGGCCCTCAAGCGCCTCGCCCGCATCGCAGCGATCCATGGGGCCGACATTCACGCCGTGGCCACGAGCGCGGTTCGCGAAGCGGAGAACGCCGATGAGTTCATCGACCGTGCACGGATCGAAGCCGGCGTCGAGGTCGAGGTCATCGCCGGCGTGGAGGAGGCTCGTCTCATCCATCTCGGCGTGCTGCAAGCGGTGCCGGTGTACGACCGTCGCCTGGTGCTCATCGACATTGGTGGAGGTAGCACAGAGATCCTTGTGGGGGAGCAGGGTGAGACTCTTACCGCCGGGAGCCTCAAGCTCGGGGCGATCCGACTCACCCGACGCTTTTTCCGCAGCGATCGGGATCATCCGAGCGCAGTCGAATCCTGTCGCCGACATGTTCGGATGGTGCTCGCCCCGATGGTGCGCGATGTCGAGGCGCTCGGATTTGATGTGGCCATCGCTTCATCCGGCACGGCGGAGACAGTGGCGGCACTCGTGCACGCGCAACGCGGTGGAACCCCATTACGCACTTACAACAACTTCGAGATGACATCCGCGGAGATCTCCGATGTCGTCACGATGCTGACCAACTGTGATTCGGTCGATGCTCGTCGGCGGCTTCCGGGCATGGATCCGGCGCGTGCCGACATCATTCTGGGTGGGGCACTTGTGCTCGAACAATCAGTGCTCGATCTCGGCATCGAAACGGTGATCATCTCCGATTACGCGTTGCGCGAGGGAGTGCTGCTCGATGCGCTTTCACGCCGCCGGGGAGCCACGTTGCATCACTTGCAGGATCTCCGGCGACGCAGCGTCATGCACCTTGTCGAAGCCATGGACGATGACCCAGCGCATTCCAAACGAGCCGCCGCACTTACGCTCGAACTCTTCGACGGGCTCGTAGCACTGCATGGGCTCGGCGACGACTCCCGCGAGCTGCTTGAGGCCTCTGCGTTGCTCGCCAACGTGGGCCTCTCCGTGTCGCATAGTGAGCATCACAAGCACAGCTACTACGTGATCCGTCATTCGGATCGTCTGGCTGGCTTCACCGATCATGAGATTGAACTCATCGCGCTCGTTGCTCGCTATCACCGCAAAAGCGCTCCAAGGTTGAAGCATGCCGAGTTCGCCCGGCTCCGTGATGCAGACCAGGAACGGGTGCGGGCGATGGCCGGCTTGCTCAGGCTCGGAATTGCGTTCGATCGCTCACATGCCGGGCCAGTCGCCGGGCTGCGGGTGGTCGATGCCGGTAGGGATGAACCGGTTCAGATCCAACTCGCTGCGAGGGTCGATGTCGATCTCTCGCTCGAGCTGCAGGCTGCTGAGGAACGCAAGGGATTGCTCGAGGATGTGCTGGGGCGGCAGATCCGATTCTCCGGATCTTGAATTGAGTCGGACGTCGATGCACCGGTTCTGCGGGTAGGTCAGGGACCACTGGGTGCGCATGGACGGCGGCGAAGCACCGGCCGGGCTTTAGTGATCGGAGATCCGACGGCCGACGGACAGACATGCATCGACCAGCGGGGGCACGAACACCTTCGGATTGGTGGCGCACACATCGTGTCCGCCGACAACCGTGAATACCTCTGCACCCGCAATGGAATCGGAGAGCAGCGCCTGTCGTTCGGGTTGCACCGTGGTGTCATCGGTGGTGGCCACGATGCTCGTGGGCACGCCGATCTCGTGCACCCAGTCGCGTGAGTCGAACGAGGCAACGGCGTGGCCGGCCTCAACAATGGTGTGGAAGTCGTTGAGCTTCTGCTGTTCGAGGGCCCATTGCCCGAGCGGTGTGAGCTCGTAGCGAGGGCTGATGAAACGATCGAAGAGGCGATCGATTGCGGTGTCCGGGGTGACACGCAGTGTTCCCGAAACGGCGGCGACCGCCGCAGTGAGGAGTCCCTCGGCCCGGTGCTCGCGGAATTTCGAGGCAGTCGCGCACAGCACGAGGCCTGACACGCGCTCGCGATGGCGGCGCCAGATGAGTTGGGCCACGGGCCCGCCCATCGAGTAGCCGACGGGGATGACCTGATCGAGGTCGAGTTCATCGAGCAGGGCGACCGCGTCGTCAGCACAGTCCTCGAGTTGGAACGGCCGCCAAGTGCGCAGCCCGTGTCCATGGCCTCGGTGGTCCATGGCGAGAACATTGAAATGCTCAGACAGCGCCGAATAGGTGGCGAACCAGTTGACTGCCGAGTTCGCCGTCCATCCATGGAGCAGCAGGAGAGTCGGCGCACCGATCGGCCCAGCGGCTTCTCGCACGAAGGTGATGCCACGACCCGGGAGTTCGACGAGCCGCCCCTCGGGCATCCCCGGGGTGGGGAACGGAGCGCGCTCGGCAACTGGGCCGTCCGCGACCCGGTCCCGATCAGGGTCGCCTGAATCTGCGGTGTCGGGATCTGGGGCGAGCGGCTCGGCAGTTATGTCACACCTCGATCTTGACGATCGTGACGTTGAGGATTCCGCCGGGAGCTTCGAAGCCGACGACCTCGCCGACCTTGGCGCCGAGGAGGGCTTTGCCAAGAGGGGAGCCGACAGTGAGGGTCTCGACCTCGTCACTGCGCTCCTCGATGGAACCGATCAGGTACCGCTCGGCCTCGTCATCACCCTCGTAACAGATAGAGACGATGACCCCGGGGGCGACCTGTTCGGTGTCGGATGCCTCGACGATCTCGGCGTTCTCGATCACCGCCTCGAGATGGCGGATCCGGGCTTCCATCTTGCCCTGCTCCTCCCGAGCGGCGTGGTAATCGCCGTTCTCGGAGAGGTCGCCGAGCTCACGGGCGCTCTGGATCTTGCGGGCGATGTCGATGCGCTCGATGGTGGAGAGCTGCAGATGTTCCGCCACGAGGCGGTCGAAGGTCGCTTGGGAGAGATGCTGCACGTCGGCCATGGTTGGCAATGCTAGCGGCCGGGTCGATTCTCACTTCAGGCACCCGGGGCCGCCCGGCTAGGATTCGTTGCTTCCCGGCCCCCGCCCACGAACGTTGTGGACGAGCGCGTGCGGACCCTGCGAAGTACCCCTGCAGCATTCCCTGCCGCGTCGTGCGCGGTCATCCACTGGAGCAGACGTGAGCTACAAGATCGGTGTCATCCCCGGCGACGGAATCGGCCATGAGGTCATTCCCGAGGCGCTCAAGGTCATCGCTGCCACTGGTGTCACTCTCGATACGGTCGATTACGACCTCGGTGGCGAGCGTTACCTGCGTGACGGCATCGTGCTCACTGACGAGACCATTGCTGAATGGCGCGGTCTCGATGCACTCCTGCTCGGAGCTGTCGGAACCCCCGAGGTTCCGCCGGGTGTGATCGAGCGCGGACTCCTGCTCAAGATGCGCTTCGATCTCGATCTCTACGTGAACCAACGCCCGTTCCTCGCCCCTGACGGCTCGCATGACTTCATCGTGATCCGTGAGAACACCGAGGGCACCTATGCCGGTGAGGGCGGGTTCCTGCGCAAGGGCACCCCAGCCGAGATCGCCACCCAGGGTTCGGTCAACACCCGCATGGGCGTCGAGCGCTGCATCCGGTATGCCTTCGAACTCGCCGCATCGCGCGAGCGCAAGCACCTCACCATGGTGCATAAGACCAACGTGCTCACCTTCGCCGGAGATCTCTGGGACCGAACGTTCAACGAGGTCGCCGCCGAGTACCCCGCAGTCAGCACGGCGTACAACCATGTCGATGCCGCGTGCATCTATTTCGTCGAGAACCCGCAGCGCTACGACGTGATCGTCACCGACAATCTTTTCGGTGACATCCTCACTGATCTCGCCGGTGCGGTCTCCGGCGGCATTGGCTTCGCGTCCTCCGGAAATCTCAATCCTGATCGAACCAGTCCGTCGATGTTCGAACCGGTGCATGGCTCTGCCCCAGATATCGCCGGTCAGAACAAGGCCAATCCCGTGGCGGCAATTCTGTCGGCGGCCATGATGCTCGAGTTCCTCGGCGAAACCGATGCGGGTGCGCGAATCCGTGCTGCCTGCGCCGAAACTGAGTCACTCGTGGGTTCCACCACCGAGGTCGGCGATCTCGTCGCCAGCCGCGTCTGAATCTGCTCCATCTGATTTCGAAGATCCACCCCTGCTCATTTCGCACCTGAACCGATTCGCTTCCTGAACACCCGAGGGAACCATGCCCATCACACCGACCCACAAGATCTGGATGAACGGCGAGCTCGTCGACTGGGCCGACGCCAACATCCACATCCTCACGCACTCGCTCCATTACGGCATGGGCGTCTTCGAGGGCGTCCGCGCCTACGAGACCCCCGATGGCCCGGCGGTGTTCCGGCTCACCGAGCACATGATGCGCCTGCATAACTCGGCGAAGATCATGGGGATGGACATGCCGTACTCCGTCGAGGAGTTGGTGCAAGCCACCAAGGATGTCGTTGCCGCCTCGGGGCTTCCCTCGGCCTACATCCGCCCCATCGCCTACTACGGCTACGGCGAGATGGGCCTCAACACGCTGCCGTGTTCCGTCGACGTGGCGATCGCCTGCTGGCCGTGGGGCGCGTATCTCGGCGATCACGGTCTCACCGATGGCATTCGCCTGAAGATCTCCTCATGGATGCGCCACGATCACAACTCAATGCCGCCTGCGGCCAAGACCACCGGCAACTACGTGAACTCCTCGCTCGCCAAGGTCGAGGCGCTCAAGGCCGGTTACGACGAAGCAGTCATGCTGAGCCCCGAGGGCACCATCTCCGAGTGCACCGGTGAGAACATATTCATCGTGCGCGGTGGCATTCTGCTCACCCCGCCGATCGCATCGGGCGCTCTTGAGGGTCTCACCCAGGACACGGTCACGACCATCGCCAACGATCTCGGCTTCGAGGTGCGTCGCGAGGTCCTCACCCGCAGCGACCTCTACATCTGCGAAGAGATGTTCCTGTGCGGCACCGCCGCTGAGATCTCCGCAGTGAACTCGGTCGACGACCGCACGATCCCGTGCCCCGGGCCCAAGACGCTCGCCATTGCTGAGCAGTACGCCAAAGCAGTCCGCGGTCAGACCGAGAAGTACAAGGGTTGGTTGGAGTATGTCCGCTGACGACGCCCTCCGGGCGCTGCCCTCGTCGGTCGAGATCTTCGACACGACGCTCCGCGATGGGGCCCAATTCGAGGGGATCTCACTCACTGTTGACGACAAGCTCCGCGTCGCTGAGCAGCTCGAGTACCTGGGCGTGCGCTGGATCGAAGGCGGCTATCCGCAGGCCAATCCGAAGGATGCCGAGTTCTTCGCCCGCGCTCCGAAGGAACTGAAGCTCAGCACCGCTGAACTCGTGGCGTTCGGCTCCACCCGTCGTCCGGCTGGCAAGGTCGACGTCGACCCCACGCTCGCGGCGCTGATCGAGGCCGGCACGTCAACGGCGTGCATTGTGGGCAAGAGCTGGGACTTCCACGTCATCGAGGCTCTGCGCACCACACTCGATGAAGGCGTGGCCATGGTGGCCGAGTCGGTGGCCTTCCTCAAGCAAGAGGGGCTTCGGGTCTTCTTCGACGCCGAACACTTCTTCGATGGCTACAAGGCCAATGCCGAGTTCGCACTGCGGGTGCTCGAGGCCGCCATGGTGAACGGTGCCGACTGCGTGGTGCTCTGCGATACCAATGGCGGATCTCTTCCCCATGAGGTGCAGCGCATCACTGGTGAGGTCGTGTCCTTTCTCGGCCCGAACACTGCGGTGGGTATCCACACGCAGAACGACACCGGCTGTGCGGTGGCCAACTCCATCGCTGCGGTGCTCGGCGGCGCCACCCAGGTGCAGGGCACGGTCAACGGCTACGGCGAGCGCACGGGGAACGCGAACCTCATGACCGTCATTCCCGATCTCACGCTCAAGCTTGGCGTGGCCACACTGCCCGAAGGTCATCTCGACCGCCTCACGGTCGTCAGCCATCGAGTCGCCGAACTCGTGAATCTCCCGCCGCATCCTGCTGATCCATTTGTCGGTCAGTCAGCCTTCGCCCATAAGGGTGGTCTGCATACCTCTGCACTCGGGCGGGCTGGCGGCGCGACCTACGAACACATCGACCCCGCAGTTGTGGGGAACCACACCCGGGTGCTGGTCTCCGATCTCGGCGGTCGTGCCGGCATGGCCATGAAGGCCGAGGAGTTCGGCGTCGAGATCGACGCCAAGACCTCCGGTGAACTCTCCGAGCAACTGAAGACCCTCGAATCGGAGGGCTGGTTGTTCGAATCGGCTGACGCATCTCTCGAATTGCGTATGCGTCGGGCAGCCGGTTGGGAGCAGGACTCCTTCGAGATCGTCTCGTACGAGGTCACCAGCGTCCACCATGAGGCTGACGCCGACATCTCCGTTGCCACCACCGCAACCGTCACTGTGCGTATCTCCGGCGAGCCCATCACGGCCACCGGTGAGGGCAACGGGCCCGTCAATGCGCTCGATTCCGCGCTCCGGGCTGCGCTCACCGCCGCCCATCCGGCACTGGCTCGCATTCACCTCACCGATTTCAAGGTTCGTGTCGTCGACGGTGGTGCGGCCACTGGTGCGGTGGTTCGCGTGCTCATCGATTCGACCAACGGGGATCGGGTCTGGACCACCGTGGGCGTCGACAGCAACGTGATCGAAGCCTCGTGGCAAGCACTTGTCGATTCGTTGCAGTTCGGTCTGCTGCACGCCGAGGAGTAGGTTTCTTTCACCATGGCTGCCCCTGATTACGTACCGAAGCCCCTCGACGAACTCGTCCGCACTTACTCCTCGCCGCCCCGGCGCAATGAGTCCTGGCTCGCTGATCGTCCGGGCGAATTGCAGGGCCGTCAGCCCGCTGGGCCGCGTCTGGGTTCTCCGGGTCCCGATCAGGGCTACGCACTGCACCTCGCCCGTATCTACGAGGGTCGTCTGGTCTTGGGTGCCGGCGAGTCCGAGGCCGATGCGCTCGCCGGTTGTCTGGCGATCGGCATGCGCCGCTCGGCGCTGTTCGGGCGGGCACCGATTCTCGGTGATCTCAAACTCGCTCTGACCTTCTGGGGATTCCTCGGGCCGGTCGCCGATGAACTTCAAGCCATCCGCTCACAGGTCTTCGCTGCTGTTGCGAGCTCACATCATTATTTCGAGCGTCGGGCCATCGTCGATGCCATGACCGATGATGTGCTGCGCATGACGATCGATCAGGTCGCTGATGTCGTGCGGACCACGCCGGCAATGGTGCTGGCCACAGCTGAGACGATCGCTGCGAGCACCCACGGCGAGTCGCACTGATCACTGGCACTGAACACTCGCACTGATCAGAGCGGACTTGTTGTCGCTCCGGTGCCGTCGACAATGTCAATAGGGGTGCCTGCGGGAATCACTTCGGAGAGTTTGTCGGCGATCTCATTCGGCATGCGTACACACCCGTTGGATGACTGTGTGCCGATGAGTTGCGGCTGATTCGTGCCGTGGAACGCGATCACCGGCAGACCGCCATTGAATGAGTCGAGCATTTCGCTGTAACCATTGGTGGCGAAGATCCAGGTGCCGTACACGCCGTTCGAGTCATTTTGCTTGATCTTCTCAAGGATGTAGAAGTGGCCCACGGGCGTGGGTGTGTTCGGTCGGCCGATGACGACATCGGTCTCCACGAAGACCTCAGCGCCCTTGAACACGGTGAGATGGAACTTCGAGAGATCGAGTTCGAACCGGTAGTCCGTCGTGGTGAGCGCGACCTCGGATGCCGTGACCCAGCCCACGGTGTGGTTCGGGCGTACGGGTATGAGCACCTTGACCCAGTCGCCCTGCTTCTCGATGACATCGAACACCAGTGGGTTGCGGAAGTAGGTGGGGTTGCTGAATTCGAAACCGGCGTCGGTCTTCTTCACGCCAGCCGAGTTGAGACTGCTGCGGGGGATGGGGGGCAGCGTGCTGGCGGGAGCGTTGGGGTCGGCCGTCGTGGTGCTGGACGCTCCGGTCGGATCGTTCTCGAGCACTTCGATGGTGCGGCCCTTCACGTTGGCGATCGTGGTGACATACGGCGACAGGGTCGTGGTGGTGGTGGAGTCCGGAACAGGGGCCGCTTTGGGCTTGCCCGAGGAACACGAGGCTCCGACCAGGGCGATGACGAGCACGAGGGCACATATGATCGGTGTGAGGCCGGAGCGGCCGTGATGGCTCGAGGCACTGCGGTTGGCGCTGCGTCGAGAGCTGCGGTTGGTAGTGCCAACCGGGGCGATCTTCTCGGGGCGATTGATTGGACTGGAGTTCATGGGGCCTCGTTCGCCGTTGTTGAGCATGCGGTGTGAGTCTGCATCACGGCCGGAGTGAATGGGGGGCACGTGCCCGCGACGGTACCATCGACACTGTGACTTCCTCCGGTGTACGCGTCCGTTTCGCACCCTCGCCCACGGGCTATCTGCATATCGGCGGTGCCCGTACCGCGTTGTTCAACTGGCTCTTCGCCCGACGATTGGGCGGCGAATTCGTGCTGCGGATCGAGGACACCGACGGCGAACGCTCCCGTCCCGAACTCATCGACGTGATCTTCCAAGCGCTCGAGTGGCTGGGCCTGGATTGGGACGGCACCCCCGTGCATCAGTCCGAGCGGGGGCATCTCTACAGCGCCGCTATCGAGAAGCTTCTTGCTGATGGCAGCGCCTACTGGTGTGCGTGCTCGCCTGACGAGGTGAAGTCCCGAGCTGAGGCCCGGGGCGGAACGCCCGGATACGACAGCCACTGCCGAACGCTCGAGCTCGGTCCCGGCGATGGTCGAGTGGTCCGCTTCGCCGTTCCCGATGATGGCACCACGGCCTTCGACGACCTCATCCGGGGCCATGTCAGCTTCGAGAACGCCAACCTCGAGGATTTCGTGGTGCAGCGTTCGAACGGGTCGCCGATGTTCCACTTGGCGAACGCGGTCGACGACGCCGATCAGGGAATCACGCACGTCATCCGCGGTGAGGACCTCATCAACGTCACGCCGAAGGTGCTGCTGCTGCGTGAGGCCCTCGGCGCTCCGGGCGAGCTCATCTTCGCCCATCTGCCGCTCATCGTGAACGAGAAGCGCCAGAAGCTCTCCAAGCGACGCGATGACGTCTCGGTCGGTGACTACATCGAGCGCGGCTACCTGCCCGAGGCGATGGTGAACTACTTGGCCACGCTGGGTTGGGGGCCGTCCGATGGCATCGAGATCCGTCCGTTGGCTGAGATCGTTGCCATGTTCGACATCGCTGATGTCGGCAAGTCCGGAGCGTTCTTCGATGTGAAGAAACTCCAGCATTTCAACGGTGAGTACATCCGGGCGCTGTCGGTTCCGCAGTTCGTCAGCCGATCCACACGATGGCTGTTCGACGACGCGCCATGGGATCCCGAGCGTTTCGACATCGCGACCTTCGAAGTGCTTGCCCCACTTGTGCAGGAACGGGTGAAACTGCTCGCGGAGGTACCTGACTACGTCGACTTCGTGTTCGCCGCCGAACCCGTCATCGATGATGAGTCGTGGCAGAAGGTCATGGTGAAGAACTCGGAACTCGCCATCGCCGTGCTCGATCACGCGCTTGCCGGTTTCGCCACCTGCGACTGGACCTCCGCTGGCCTCGATGCCGCACTGTTCTCCTATGCCGAGACCAACGGCGTGGCCAAGGGCAAGGTGCAGGCGCCGGTCCGTGTGGCCGTCACCGGTCGCACGGTTGGGCCGCCGCTGTTCGAGTCCCTCGAAGTGCTCGGCCGCGACGAAACCATCCGCCGATTGGCGGCTGCCCGGGCGCAGGTCTGAGCTGGTGATCTTCCTCGCGCTGCGCTGGACGCTGCGCATCCTCGGGGGCCTCATCGGCCTGGTTGTCCTCTATGTGGGCATTACCTTCGCCCAGGTGTGGTGGGCGTCGCGTCAGGACAGTGCAGTTCCAGCCTCGGCGATCATTGTGATGGGTGCGGCGCAGTGGAACGGTGTGCCGTCGCCGGTGTTGAAAGGGAGACTCGATCACGCCTTTGCCCGGTACTCCCGCGGCGATGCGCCCATCATCGTGGTCACGGGTGGGAAGCAGACCGGCGATGCGGTGACGCAGGGCTACTCGGGGTTCAAGTATCTCCGGGCCCTCGGTGTCCCCGAGAGCGCTATTCGCATCGAGGTGGAAGGCACCAACAGTTTCGAGGAACTCTCGGCATCCTCGGTGATCGTGCGCGATGCCGCAGCGTCGGACACTGTGCTCATCGTCACCGACCCCTACCACGCATTGCGTGTCGCATCGATCGCTGACGAACTCGGTATGGATGCCTCGGTCTCGCCCACTGGTGCGCAATCGACGCTTCAGGAACTGTTCCGTGAAACCATCGCTGTGGCCATCGGAAGAGTGGTGGGATACCGGCGACTCTCGACGGTCACCTGAGTCGTTTGGTGCTGGGAGGTCCTGCTCCGGTAACGTTTCCTCGCTCCTTCGGAGGTGGTGTAATTGGCAACACAAGTGGTTCTGGTCCATTTATTGGGGGTTCGAGTCCTCCCCTCCGAGCTCTGAAGATCACCCCCGGGTGATCAGTGTGGAAGGCACCGGTTCGCCGGTGTCTTCTTCGCGTCAGGGGGCGCATCGGCCGCCGCCATCGGGTCCTTCTAGGCTCCTTGGATGACTTCGCAGAAGAACAGCATCCGTTCGTTATGTGTGTACTGCGGATCGTCCACCGGCCATGATCCTGCCCACGCCGAGATTGCCCGCCAGGTGGGTTCGCTGCTGGCCGCCAACGGCATTCGGCTGGTCTATGGCGGGGGGAATATCGGACTCATGGGCATCTTGGCCGATGCGGTGATGGCCGCTGGCGGCACTGTGCTGGGGGTCATCCCGGTGGGTCTGTTCGAGACCGAACAGGGACACCGGGGCATCACCGAGCTGATCGAGGTCGGTTCGATGCATGAGCGCAAGGCGCGCATGGCCGCTGAGGCCGAAGGGTTCCTGGCCCTTCCCGGAGGGCTCGGCACGCTCGAGGAACTCGCCGAGATCCTCACCTGGGCGCAGTTGGGCATCCACGCCCATCCCGTCGGGGTGCTGAACATCGACGGGTTCTGGGACCCGCTCCTCGGATTTCTCGATGGGGCGGTCGAGGCCGGGTTCATGCGCCCCGCCAACCGGGCACGGTTGCATCAGATCAGAAGCGTGGATGAGATCATCGACGTTCTCGGCGCGGGTGAGGCTGCCACTGCACCTGCGCTTCTCGATATCGACCAGAGCTGAAACCGATTCCGAGCAGATATCCGCCCCCGATGGGGTTCCCCGACCGCTCACGCGGGAAGATCTCTGCATGGAACATGTCGATGTCGCGGTGATCGGTGCCGGACCCGCTGGATCCTCTGCCGCGACCTGGGCGGCCCGGTCCGGAGCCCGTGTGGCGCTGTTCGAGAAGTCCACGCAGGGTCGCGACAAGTCCTGCGGCGACGGACTCACCCCTCGTGCCGTGGCCGAGTTGCGCCGCCTCGGGGTCGATATCTCCCGCTTCCATCGCATCGACGGCCTCCGTGTGCAGGCCGGAACCAAGGAGCGCGAGGTTCTCTGGCCCGATGGCGCCTTCCCGAACATGGGAGCCGTCGCGCCACGCGCCGAGTTCGATGCCCTTGTTCTGCAGACCGCGATCGACGCAGGCGCCGAGCTCCGTGAGCACTCCGTCGCCGAACCGGTGATCGAACAAGGTCGGGTCATCGGCGTCCGGGTGGGCGGCGAGGTAACCCGCGCCGACCTCGTGGTGGTTGCCTCCGGAGCAGGAAGTCCTGCGGCGAAGATGCTGGGAGCCACCCGGGTCGAGGGCTCGCCGTTCGGCCTTGCCATTCGGGCCTATGTACCTTCCACCAAGGCCGACGACCGTCACATGGAGGCCTGTCTCACGGTGAAGGGTCCCGACGGCGCATTAGTGCCCGGCTACGGCTGGGTGTTCCCCGCTGGCAATGGCATCGTCAACGTCGGAGTCGGGGCGCTGTCCACCATGCGCAATTTCTCCCAACTCAACCTCAACACCATGCTGGATTCGTATATGGCTCAGGTGGGTCGGGCGTGGGGATTGGGCGAACCGATTGCCCGCCCGAAGGCATGGCGCCTGCCCATGCATGTCGTGAATCGCAGCGGCCCGGGTTGGGTGGCTGTCGGTGATGCCGCCGGGTTGGTCAATCCCTTCAACGGTGAGGGCATCGACTACGCACTCGAGTCCGGTCGCCACGCCGCCGAACTGTTCGCCATCAATCCCGGCACGGTGCACGCCGCCTACGACGCACTGCTGGCCAAGGAGTACGATCCTTTCTTCGCCACCGCCCGGCGCTTCGCCTGGGTGATCGGACGGCCCCGCCTGCTGCAGTTCCTGCTCGGCATTGCTCTGTCGACCGGATTCACGATGGAACTGGTGCTCGACATCATGGCGAATCTCATCGATTCCGAGCATCGCAGCCTCGCCGGTGTGCTGCTCGCTGGCGGTGGTCGGGTGATGTCAGTGTTTGACCCCATCCTCCAGCGCTCGCAGGAGTCTGGAACATCGGACATCCGGGCGAAGATCGAAGCCTCCCGCTGACACTGGTTCATCGGCCGAGCTCCGTTGAGTAGGGTCCACCCGACACCGAGGGGGATCGATGAGTGAGTCACCAGTCGCAGTGGTAACCGGCGCCAGCCGCGGGATCGGACGAGCCGGGGCACTGGCGCTTGCCGAGGCCGGATTCGACGTGGTTGTGAGCGCCCGCACCGTCCGTGAGGGCGATGGGGTGGCCGAACCCAACTCCGTGCGTGAGGATGTCACCCTCGCAGTTCCTGGAAGCCTCGAGCGCACAGCGCAGGAGATCGAGGAGCGGGGACAGCGGGCATTGATCGTTCCCATGGACCTCAGCGATCGAACCTCTGTGGAAGCCCTCGTTCCCGCAGTGCTCGATGCCTGGGGCCGCATTGATGTGCTCTACAACAACGCCATCTTCCGGGGCGTCGGCACTCTTGACCGCATCACCGATCTCACGATGGAGTCGATGACCGCGCTCATGGCCGGAAATTTCATGCACCAGATCCTGCTGATCCAACAGGTGCTGCCGCATATGGTCGATCGGGGAACCGGCACGATCATCAACATGGTGTCGGGCTCAGCCCGTCTCGATCCCCCCGGGCCCCCGGGTGAGGGTGGCTGGGGCATTCTCTACTCGGCATCAAAGGCGGCGTTCGCCCGGGTCGCTGGTGGCATCAATGCCGAATACCGCAGCCTCGGGCTTCGGGCCTTCAACGTCGATCCCGGCAATGTGGTCACCGAGGCCCGCAAGGCCGCGAAGCCCGACGATGAATACAGTTCCGGCTTCGGGAGCGAGCCCGCCGAAGCTACTGGCAAGGTCGTGGCATGGTTGGCCGCGGAACCCGGCGCCGACAAGTTCCTCGGCAAATGGATCTTCGCCCCCAAACTCTGCTCGGATCTCGAACTGTTGCCGGGCTGGACCTTCGTTCCTCCGCAATGAATGAACTCGAGCAGCGTACGCTGGCCGACCGCCTCGCGATACGCGAACTGGTCGATCTGTACGCGCGCGCTGCTGATCGGGTCGACGGTGCTGCTGCCGCTGGCCTGTTCAGCGAGCGGGGTGTGTTGCGCATCTTCGAACGCGGTACCGATGAGCCTGTTCGTGAACGCATCGGTCGCAGCGAGATCGCCACAGCGTTCGCCGGGTTGTCGCGCTATGACGTCACGCTCCACGTCGTGGCCAATCATCTCGTCGAGTTTCCCGATGCAATCGAACGAGATTCCGCGACCGGAGAGACCTACTGCCTGGCCCATCATGTGCGCACAATCGGCGAGGGCGACGACGCGCATCTCAGTGACTACCTCATGGCGATCCGCTATCTCGACACGTTCGAGCGCACGGCCGAGGGCTGGCGCATCGCCGAGCGGCATCTGCTGCTGGAGTTCACCGAGGAACGGCCGATCAGCGGTCCGTGATCAATCCGCGGTCTGCGCAACGGCGTAGACACGCTGTGTGTACCCGAGACCAGCAGGCCTCAGGTGCCGTGCAATGAGGTGACCGAGGATCGGTCAGCGAGCTCGAGCGCAAGCGCGGCGAGTTCCTCCACCGTTGCTGCGGTGCTGGTGGTGTCCTCCTCGGGCCTCGTCGCGCGGATTCGGGCCAGCGCACCCTCGATGATGATGGCCAGCTTGAACACCGCCAGCACCCGGTACACATCGAGATCCGGCACGGTATGGCCGGCCGCACGCTCATAGCGATCAATCAGATGATCAACATCGGGGAAGCCGCTGCCGATGCGATGGGGCTGCGGTGAGCGGTTGCGCCACATGATCTCGCCGGCCCCGGTCCAGTACGCCGCCACCATGCCGAGATCGGTCAGCGGATCGCCGAGAGTCGACATCTCCCAATCAAGGACCGCCACCATGCGGGTGGGGTCGTCGTGGCTCCACATGGTGTTGTTGAAGCTGTAGTCACCATGCACGATGGCGCAGCGGGTGCTCTCGGGCACCGATCGTCCCAGCCGGGCAGCGAGCTCATCGATCACCGGGAGTTCGCGCTGTTTCGAACGTTCCCACTGTGTGGTCCAGCGGTCGATCTGACGCTGGAGGAAACCCTCAGGTCGTCCGAGATCGCTGAGTCCGATGTCGTTGAAGTCGACCGCGTGCAGGCGGGCGAGCACGTCGATGAGGTGGTCGCTCGCTGCGAGTTGTTGCTCAGGGCTCAGCGCGGCCACAGCGTCGGCATCGTCGTAGACCGTGCCGGCCACGAACTCCATCAGATAGAACGGCGAGCCGATCACGGAGTCGTCCTCACACAACGCCACAGTGCGGGCCATGGGTACATCGGTGTCACGCAGCGCCTGCTGCACACGGAACTCCCGCCCCATGTCGTTGGCGGTTGCTAAAAGCGAACCGAGCGGTGGGCGGCGCAGCACCCAATCGTTTGCGCTGTCGCGGACCCGGAAGGTGAGGTTCGAAGAACCACCCGAGAGATGGGTGATGGTGACCTCACCGATATGTGCGGGCACCGAGGTTTCGAGCCAGCGTTGGAACGGTTCGAGGGGAACCGCTGCTGTGATCTGTTCGTAGTTCACGCCACCGGGCCGGTGGTGATGATGGGATCGGGCGCATCGACCACGCAGCGACTCCCGCTGTAGATCGAGACCATGCAGCGGTTGCAGTGGATGCAATCACCTTCGGTCTGGATGCCCTCCTTCATGCGGGTGACGAGATCGGGTTCGCGCAGCACCGCTCGTCCCATGGCCACGAAATCGAAGCCATCGGTCATGGCCTGGCGCACCGTGGCGAGGTTGTTGATGCCACCCAGGAAGATGAGCGGCATCGAGACCCGCTCGCGAACTTCGAGCGCCATCGGTCGGAAATACGCCTCTTCAAAGGGATACGACGGCATGAACTTCTTGCCGAAGAGTTTGAAGCCCAGGCTCATCGGGAACGGCAGTGCTTTGGCGAAGTCCTTGCGGGGAGCCTCGCCTTTGAACAGGTAGATCGGATTGGCCAGCGACGAACCGCCGGTCATCTCGAGCGCATCGAGATGGCCGTCGGCTTCGAGGAGGGCGGCGAACTCGGTGCTGTCGGGCGGACGGAATCCGCCGGGCACGCCGTCGTTCAGGCTGATCTTGGCAGTGACGGCAACGGTGGCGGGCACCTCGGCGCGCACGGCCGTCACGACCTGTCGGGCGAAGCGGGCTCGGTTCTCGAGAGAGCCGGCCCAGTCGTCCTCGCGCTTGTTGAAGCGCGGACTGAGAAACG
>Ga0209084_1000583_pt1 | contig 34356 bp, 46 predicted proteins | sample C_130820_MF_Meta_FD_187309 | JGI IMG/M metagenome (GOLD analysis project Ga0209084, IMG submission 187309) | Freshwater microbial communities from Lake Croche, Canada to study carbon cycling - C_130820_MF_MetaG (SPAdes) (version 2) | ecosystem: Environmental > Aquatic > Freshwater > Lake... | reverse complement strand
GCATCGAGCTCGGTAGCCGGTAACAAACCCGACTTGCTCGCCGGGAGCTCCAACAAAAACCAATCGTCCTTTTGTTTAGCAGCTGTCTGCCGTATGTCGTAAAACTGATTTTTTCCCTTGGGGGTGCCGCCAAACACGCACCAGCCCTGCTTGTCACTCAATGCAGGGCGCACCACGTTACCCCAAACGCTTGGCTTAAAGTCCCCGAATTCGTCTAGGTAAACCCCACTAAACCCCAGTCCACGCATTGCATCTGCATTATCGGCCCCGAACAACCGGATCTTGCTGTTGTTCAGCAGCGTAACCGTGAGCTCTGCTTCATTATTTTCTTTGCTGATGGGTGCCGCGTAATGCTTAAGATAGTCCCAGACCACAGACTTAGCCTGGCTCCTGTACGGCGCTACGTAGCCGTATAACGGCATTGTGTCTTTACTAGTAAAGGCAGCTCGTATCATGTCGTTGATAGCCGCCACGGTCTTACCAGCTCTCCGGTGCGCGACCAAGCAAGCCCACCTGTGTGTTCTATTGTGAAAAGGCATAAACGCCCGCCGGGGCGTGTATGGAATCTCTACTTTAACAATATTCACTCGGCCAACCTCCAGGTGGCCTCAACAACCTGGGGCCCACCATCGGGCCCGCTGACTTCAGACCTCGCTAATTTGGGAACGTGATATTCAATTGCTCGCAAAAAAAGATCAAGTTTTTTGGCCGGATCATCAATTTGCTTAAGCCATGAGCTCATTTCGCCCACATTCGCTGACGCAAACGTAGCAATAGCAGCGCGTACGTCTTGCGTAGTTTTGTTTGGCTTACCTTGCCGACTACCGCCCCCAGTTTTCATGCCTTTTGCCATTAGTTTTGTTCGCTCTTCATCTCTCTTTGTGATTATGCATACGTTTCATCGCCTCTGCCAAACGCTTACCCTTATCAGCCTGGTTAAAATCCTGTGCCACAGAAACAGGCACCCCAACCTTCTTGGCAAACTTAGGGTCATGCGCTGCCGCGGCCATCATGCGAGCTTGAGCTGGGGAAGTGCTCGGCATTATTTCAAATTCCTCAATCGATAAAGGGTTGAGTCTATAAGCTCGCACAGCTCATCAATAATATTTTGCAGTTGTGATTCTTGCGGCAAGACCTTGCGTATGGACTGCACAAATTCACTAACGGATTCAATATACTTTAAAGGTGCCTTGGCAATGTGAAAGTCAGCCGGATAGGTGTCTATAATCTCATAACACCCTTGAAACGCCTCGGCCCAGCGATCAACGATGTCGATGACGTTCTCGTAATATTTTTGAAGCGCCTTGTGCTCGGAATAGTTTTTTGTCTGCAAGTGCATAAAATGCGCGTTAGTGCCCGAATGAAACAGGACACTAACAAACAACGCCGCGTTTTTCTTGCGATCCATAACAACGCCCTTTAAAAACGGCAACCCCACACACAACGCCCGCTCGTTAAGGTTGCCGTAAAACGGGAATGCGCTTAACTGGAGAGTTCACGCACCTACCATAATAATAGACATAAATGTGTTACGCAACCCAAAAATACAAATAAATTAAAAAAATTACAATTTTCCCACATCACGACACATCAATAATACGCTGCACATACCGCCCCGCTGCCGACTTACGCCACCCGTGTATCTCTATTCTCCACCCGCAATCCCGCACTAGGGGCAAGTTCGGGTGATCCATGATTTTCTTAAGCCTGGCAGACACGCCCGAGGCCGTGACCTGCACCGCCAAAGTCTCACCCTTGCGTATCGCCAGTAAATCTATAAAACCAAACAAATCCTGCCGGATCCTTGCAAAGTGATTCCAGTGCTCAACGATAGCGACCGTGTATCCTTCGGCTTTTAGGTATGCTATGGATCTTTGGGTGGGTGTCATTACTATCCTTTTATATTAAATTATTTGCGCGATAGTGCGCCATAGTGCGCCATAGTGCGTTAATAAAACATTGGCGCGCAATCGCGCGGAAAGTGCGCCATAGCGCGCGCCTCTGCGCGGGGGGTATGGGGGGAGGAGCGCGGCGCACTTTTTGGCACATTAGCGCACAATAAGTAAATGTTCACTAACATTTATTTTTCTTCCTTTTCTTCATTTTTATCCGGCATTGGCGCACTTCCTGCAACAAATACTTCCTTTAATTTCCTGTCTTTTGTCTTAAAAACGGTGCGATAAATACTTCCTTCGGCTTGCAATTGGGCTAACAAATCCATCAAATCCGATGACGATTTAACCGTTTTGGGAAAGCCTGTGCGCTTATTTAATAAATGCCAAACGCTAAAACCACCGGTATTGCTAGTCGTTACCTGTTCGCCTCTATTATTAAAATCCTTAATTAATTGAACCAGGACAACTTTTGCCTCGGCATCCTCTTTGCGCCTGTGGGCATCCATAACCGATTTTGCTGCCTGGGCACCAACATCCGTAAAACTGCCATCCTCCAACGGAACGCCATTATTCCACCTTAACTGTATAACCTTGGCTTTAGGCCCCAGGTTGGCTTTTAAATGCTCAATAGTTAGGCAGCTGTCATCCTTTGGATCCGTGTTAAGGGTTAACCGCGATCTCACGCTATTGTGCCAGGCAGTGGATCCGGAGTAATCCTCGGCCCCAGCCGCCCTGCCATTAATTGCCGATACTTTATTAACGTGCGCTAAAAGCAATACCGCCCTTCCTGGTCGCGCGATCCTAGACCGCAAAGAACGCACAAACATTCTCACTTTAGCCCGTTTAATCTCATCGTCATCATACGTATCACTGGCATTGTCGATCACCACAAACCCGACCTTTTTATCCGTTACCAACTGGGTTAAAGCCCCCAAGAGCTTAGTTTCTGTATTGGTCTTGGATTCTCGATGCAGTGCCGGATCAATATCGCTTGCGTCCAATAAAAACAATTTGCCCTGTAATTCTTTGGGATCAACCATTAGATTTTTACAAAGACTGTGAAAACGCCGTAAAACGACCTGAGCGCCATCCTCGCCACTAAAGAATAGAACCGGTGCCACGGTCGTTGCCAAACCGCAGAACGGCCTACCTAGCGCGACATGAATAGCTAAACTCAACGCCACATAAGATTTACCACTACCGCCATGTCCGGCCAATAACGTCACTTCATTGTGTGGGATCCATTTATCCACAAAATGCTCGATAGGCTCAAAAGGATCCGCAAAGGCATCAAAATCGAGTATTTGCTTTTCTAGGTCGTTAACCGTGACTTCTGGTTCTGGTGCAACCCATTCTTCATTTTTCTGATTAGCGCGATCCCAACACCGATCCCAATACCGATCCTCGGTGCGCTGTGGATCTTTACTGCCATATTGCCATTTTGCCAATATTTCTTTTGCTTCATTCTTTTCAAAATGCCCTAGTTTCAGCATAGATACCATAGACATATCCATGCTAGAACCAGACTTATCAACCAAACCTTCCGAGGATCCAGAATATCGCGCGGCAACAGCTGGTGCGCTTTCTAAGAAATTCCAAAATTTATTACTTAAATTTCTTGCCCTAACCATTTCCCTTATTCCGTCCTGGCTATATGTCGGGCCCCCAGAAAAAAGCAATTTAGCCATCCTTGGCTCACTGGGATAGCCTTTGCTAATCTTTGCATCATTGGGATAATTCCATGTCCCAGGCAATCGCATTACCCTGTCGCAATTATGGGTAGTTGCCCCAGACCAAGCTTTTCCCACCTGATTGTTAAGTGCCTCATACCCAGTAAAATCACCGTCAATATTTAATGGTTCATTTAAAGAAAAAAACGGAGAAATGCCATTTCCACTATCAATACAATAAGTAGCTTTGCCATACAATTCGGGAATAGTGTGGGATTCCAGGTAATCCCTAGCTTTTTCATAATTACCGTATTTAAACACCTGGGGATCGCAGTCTGCCCAAAAAGATACAGCCTGGGCCATGTCTGCTTTAGCCGCCTTTTTGCTCATTTCAGCAGTAAGATTAACCGTAAAATACAAATTCATCATTAGCCGAGTATTTAAATCTATTGACCATTCGGCTGCTTCGACACCTTCTTCCGGCAATATAAACCCCTTGGCTCTAATGGGCTCTATTTTTCTAGGGCAAATTGCTATCAGCAATAAATTACCTTTTGGCCTAATTATTGAAAAAGCCTTCTGTATTGTGTCGATAGACAATTCTGCTGCTGGGCTAGTCATCATCACTCCCTCACTTTTTTAGATGCTGCATTATTTATTGCCACCATTTTTATTTTGCTTTCGGGATATACGTTATATTTATCGTGATTAAACTCATAGCGCACAACCTTAAATTGTCTCATTGTCAATGCTAATCCAGACCATTTTCTTGGGTAATCAAAATTATTTTCTTTAATGAAAAATAATCCAACATCAGCTCGGCCTGCCAATGCTGAAAACGCAGCCACAGCACTTGATTTAGACCCACCACAAAAAAAATGAGAAATTGAAAAATTGTTAACAAAAAAAGGCCCTAAAAATACAGGTAAATTAGTAACCAATCTATACTTTAAACACTGCTCAAAATAATCTGCGGCATCTTTTACGGTTAATGCTGATAACGACAAACCTAGCTTTATCTCTATCAACGCCCAGGGCGTAATGCCATCTGCTAGCATTAACCCAAAATCAGGCACACTCCCATTATCTAATGTAGGGTGCCGCACAAAAGGCAGCTCAATGCTTTCAAACCATTCATTTATTTGGGATTGCAATTCAGCTTCGGTTTTAGCCGTTTCAGTCATTTTTAACCTTGGCCCTGGCTTTGCACATGGCTTTAAATTCCCGATCTTCCACGATAACCCTGCGACCCACTAAAACCGTTGTTTTAACAATACCTTTATTAATCAAGGTATTAACCCACTGTCGAGACACGCCGAGTTTAATTGCAGCCTCTTTCACTAATAAATACATAAAGCCTCCCTAGTTGACTATTGGACAATATACCAAAGAATAAAAGCGAGCAATAAAATTATTTTTAATATATTTACAAAAAACAGTTGACACAAGGTAAACAAGCCCTTAATATCACTACAGCACCACAACAACCAACCAAGGAAACGTAAAATGAAAACAGCAAAAAAATCAAAAACAGAAAAAACAGCAAAATTCGTATTTCATGAAATTGAAGGTTATGTGAACAAAAGCGGATGGATGCAATGGGGTTATATGTCTTGCGACATGGGCTGCGCCATTGGTGCATTAAAAGCAGCTGTAGAAAAAGCCCACAAAACACTTTAATCAACAGGGGCTTCGGCCCCTACCCAACCAACCAACCATAGGAACAAACCATGCAATTTAAATTTAAGATAGACGATATGCATTGCACAGTCGTAGTCACTGACTACACATTAGGCGATGAAGAATTTTTTGAGTGTGATTACAAAGTCTACGACCCCGACCAGGAAGAATTAAAACACGCATTCATTAGTGATTTTTATCACGATTGGATCATTGACGAGATCCTCGACCGCGCATTAGAAGAAGAAAAACACGCCGCCAAAGACGAAATCGCATATCAAAAATGGGAGCGTAACCATGCACAATAACGACCTGGGAGATTTTTTAGTGGGTGTTACATGCGTAGTGGGAGCTGTATTAATGATTTGTGGTGTTATATAACATAACCGGAGAGAACGACATGGCAATAAACCTAAAGAGCATTAAAAAGAATACCGAGCTTTTACCCCCGAGGATCATGCTTTACGGCCCGCACGGGCTTGGCAAAACTACCTTTGGTGCAGGCGCCCCTAACCCAATCTTTATTTTGACTGAAGACGGTTTAGGACAGATCGAAGCGGATCATTTCCCGCTAGCCACTACGTTTAGCCAGGTGCAGGAAGCGTTAGCATCTTTAACCGGCGATCACGATTTTCAGACTGTAGTAATTGACAGTCTTGATTGGCTTGATAATCTTGTGTGGGAAGAAATAAATACCAAATACGACGCTAAAGACTTGGCATACGGCAAAGGTGCCGTGATTGCTGCCGACTACTGGCGTAAGGTGCTAGACACGCTAAACATATTGAGATCAAAAGGCATGGCCAGTATCCTGTTAGCTCACTGCGAAATCAAGCGGTTTGACAGCCCAGAAGTTGAACCGTACGAACGCTATCAGCCCAAACTACAAGCCCGCAGTAGCGCACTGGTGCAGGAATGGTGCGACATGGTTTTATTCACTAATTACAAAACCTTAGTTAAAACCACGGATGTCGGTTTTAACAACAAGGTTACCAGGGGAACGTCTACCGGCGAACGCATTATGCACACGAACGAACGCCCCGCCTACCTTGCAAAAAATCGTTACAACCTACCCGACCAGCTGCCACTGGAATGGTCTGCATTAGCAGAAGCAATAACTGGCAACAATAAATAATCAATCAACCTAAACAACAAAGGAAATACATCATGGCAACATTAAACTTTAACCCCGCATCCGTAGAGCCCCAACAAAACTTTAGCGCCCTGCCCACAGGTCGTTACCGCGCTGAGATTACCGACAGCGAAATGAAATCAACAAAAGCAGGAACCGGAGAATACTTGCAATTAACCTTTACTCTTACGGATAATGAATCCGGTGATGGTCGGAATGTTTGGACACGCCTCAACCTATCTAATCCCAACAAAACCGCTGAAGGGATCGCACAGCGCGAGCTGTCCGCAATCTGCCATTGCTTGGGGTTTGGGGATCGCAATATTTCGGAAAGCGAGGAGCTGCACAACATACCGTTATTTATTGACGTAATACAAGAACGCAACCCAGTAACCGAATCCATAGCCAACAGGATTAAAGGTTATGCCCCGCTAGAAAAAGCAGTTCGTGTTGCTAAAGGTGCCGAAAAGTTTTCATCACCCGCAGCCCCCGCAGTTAGAAAAAACCCCTGGGGTAAATAAATGAGCGAGCTGCCAACCCCGCAGCACACCACCCAAGCTGCTATTTTTCAGCACTATCAGAAAAATGGCAGTTCCGGTGGTCGTAAGCACCTCGGAGCCAGTGAAATTGGACACGAGTGTGAACGATACCTATGGCTTAATTTTAGATGGGCTAAACCCACGAAATTCGAAGGTCGTATGCTTAGGCTTTTTGAGACAGGACAATTACAGGAATCGCGTTTAGTGCAAAACCTGCGCGACATTGGCGTAGATGTATCAGATAAAGACAATGATGGCAAACAATGGGGTTTTGAGGCCATTAGTGGGCATTTTGGGGGTAGCATGGACGCTGCCGGTTTGGGCTTTCCCGAAGCCCCCAAAACTTGGCACGTAATTGAGTTTAAAACATCCAACGCCAAGAGTTTCGCAATCTTGCAAAAAAAAGGTGTCAAAGAAGCAAAATATGTGCATTATGCACAAATGCAGTTGTATATGGGTTGGTCGGCGATGGACAGGGCAATGTATATTGTGGTGAATAAGGATACCGATGACATTTATACAGAACGCGTTAATTTTGACCAGGCAGAGTTCGCTAAACTTTTGGCAAAAGCAGAGCGAGTTGTCACATACCCAGAACCACAAATCCCCCTGGGAGACAACCCCGCAAAACCGCCATTTGTTTGTCAATATTGCCAGTTTAAAGGCCAGTGCTACGGAACAGAATCGCCGTCGGTAAACTGCCGAACCTGCGCCCACGCGACCGCAGCCTTCGATGGCAATTGGGTTTGTGAGCTTAAAAGCAAAACCCTTACAGTTGCCGAACAGCGTAAGGGTTGCGGAGATCACCGCCACATCCCAAAACTGTTAGAGAGTTTTGCCGAGTTAGTCAGTGGGGATGACAATAACACCGTGACATACAAAAACAAAAAAACGGGGAACACGTTTACTCAACCCCAGTATTCTAGCCAAGACATTACAAATACGAACGATAAAATATTAATTGGGGATCCAGGCGTAAATAGCATATTGAAGGAATTTGAAGGATCGAGCATAGACCCACTGCCCGAGCTTACTAATGATCTGCCTTGGTTAACAGAACCCAAACCACCCAAAAAAAAGAAATAGGTGAAATATGCAAACCATACTAGATCCGAATTTTAAATACATAAATGCTGCACAAACCGACATAACCAAAACATGGAGAAAACATGGTTGGAAACCTCAGCACGAAGTTCTGCACAAACTGCCAAGCACACCAGCCGATACTGAACGGGAAATTTTATTGGGCGGGAAAGATCAAAAGATGGAAGTGCGTTAATTGCGTTAAAACCATCCACAATGTTAGTCTAATGATTAGAAATGCCGTAGCCAGGCATAAGACGGAGGATAACAAATGTGTCACGGAAACTGTAACCAGGGACGAAATTGTACGTGTCAGGATTGGAGAAGATATATGAGAATGATAATTGGCAAAAAAATACCACTGGCAAAACGAGATAATAACGGCAACATTATCCGACATGAATTATTTTTAAGCCCTGATTTTCCTGAGTGCTGGGTGCCATCTCGTTTTAAACTTGAAAAGGCCATGGACAAAATAAAACTAAAAATAATTAATTATCACAATTTAGAGAATATTGTGGTGTGGGAGAAAAAATGAGCTTAGATAACGCAGAAGAAATTATGATTCAGTATTTACTACTTAAAGTTGAGAAAAAAGACTGGCATGGGGTGTCAGACGCGGCTAATGATCTTAGAGAAATGGATGCAAAAAAGGAGGATGACGATGACGGAAGGTGCTAGGATTTTCGTGCAAGGTATTGCCTGTGGTATGGTTTTTTACCTGGTATTTGATTTTATTAACTGGTTTAACGAAGATCAGGCGTAAGGTCTTGTGCCAGTTTTATCGATAATCAGTGTCATTTTACGGGGTGCTGCCGTTTCTTGAGTTGGCACAGAAATATGCGTCCAGGCGTCAAATTCTCTTAAAAGTTGGTCATAGGGCAGATTTGCCGCCATGATTGTTTTTACAACCATGTCAGGGGTTTGACCTGGTATTCTAATATCAGCAGCACACCCAAATCGATGCTGTGAACCGTCAGATGATTTCACCGCGCGATTTACTTCCAGTGACCGATACGCGCTATTAATTATTACAGGCAAGCCGTTAAAAAGCGATCGCACTTGTTCTAAGATCATTGCCAGACGTTTAAGGTTAGGGATCACGTCCGCAGGCGGCGTGTTATCAAACTCACGATGGTCCGTATGCGATAGTTCTTCCAGACTAAAATTAGCCGTCAGTTTCATTATTTTTTTTACCTATTTTTACGCCAGTTACTAAGCCAATAAAACCCCCTACGATTACTTGAAATGATGGCCCAATAATTGTAAATACTTCCTGATCGTCAGTATTTGGGTCTATGATTGCATAGCAAAACATTGCTAACATTGCACATACGATTAAACTTAACGAACCTGTTGCAATTAATATAACTTTGTCTTGTATGCTCATTTATTCGCAACTCCCTGTACTTTCTCAAAAGTCCGCAACCCACCCATTCCTAGCATTGCCATCATTAATTGCCATAAGTTCTCGTCAAGCCCAGGCATTGTGGGCAGAGGATGCCCGACAGCCGCGAACACCGCTACTGCTAGTGGCCTCACCAAGTATTGATAAAACAATGCCAGGGCGCATACCCAACCAATAGCCGGTCGCCAACCCGACACAAAAGTGCTACTACTGGCAGCCTCAATCTTGTTGATATCGAGCTGTCCTGTCATCTGCGCGAGATCGCCGGACTGTTGTAATTTAATGAGTTCTAGCTTTGCAGTAGCAGCTTGCGCGGGATCAGGCCATAGCCGATCTATTACCTTACTACCTATATCCATAGCCGCCGTAATGGGATCCATGGCCATTATGGAGCATTCCCGCCGACACCATACGTAGCACCTGCTGGTGATTGGCTAAAGCCAATTTGTCCTGGCTTAACGTGATTATGCGTCCAGGGAGATTCCATTACAGGCCCGTAGCAGGTGGCTAACTTGGCGCCATTAACTGGTTGGGCCTGCACGTCGCACAGGTATGACCACATATTTGACATGCCTGTTTCAGCGGTTTTGCCGATAGTAAACTGCCGGAATACGGCAGGTGCCACGGCCCACGAAGGCGCTTGTGGATAGCTAGATTGCGCTGAAAATAACGACCAGACCTTACCAGGTGGAGTATTACAGGTTTTAATCATGGACATATCAGCAAACGAATCGCCGTTTAGTATTGGGCAAACTGCCATGCCCTGGCGAAAAGTCTTGCCATTAACGTTCATGGTCTTGCCGGTTAACGTGGTAGGAGAGGCAGCGCATAGCGCAAAATCGCCTTTGCATACGCCGAGCTCCACCGCCTTTACGGATCCGCACACTAATAATAAACAGATTAAAAGTCTCATTTTTCGCCTATAGGTGTTGTGGTCACAAAACGTAAGATTACTACCATGAAAGCAATTACTAACCCAATACACATTTGGGCAAATGGGCTTATAGGCAGCAATCCCACAAAACCTTGCAAGACCGACAATAGCGCGACAACAAGCGCAAATAATACGGTGCGTGATTTTAGCGCTGCTTTTAATGTGTTCATTTATCCACCTTTTTGTCTAGCTTGTCGAAAATCTTATCTAACATTGATTCTAATTTATCAAACCGCGTATCCATATCGGTTTTTCTTACATAGTAAGTTGGCAAATCTACCTCAATCTTTTGCACTGAGTTCTTAAGGCTTTGGGTGGCATCCCACACCTGCTTACACCACCATCCGACAATCGCTGACCCTAGCGCCACTGCAATGTTGAGATAAATTTGCCAGTCCATTTAGTTAACTACCTTTTCTTCTACAGGTTTCGTTAAAGATTCTTTGAGCAGATTAACAAAGGCTTGTTTTCCGACATTAAGTTGGTCAAGATTAAACTGCGAACTACCAATTTTCCTCGACAAGTCTTCAATGTGATTAACAATCATCTGCTGTTCTTGCGTCATGTCCTCGTACATATACTCAACTTCATCAATCTTGATGGGGGTCTTTTTGTCGTTACCCATTTTTGATTCTCCTATTTAGGACTGAAAGGGCAGTCCTTTACTTTACTACGCTGATACCCAAGGTAATGGTTGTTGGCTTGGCGTTACTGGAGGATTAACAATACTTTCAATCTGCCCATCCACACACGCTTCTAAATTTGATACGCCCTGTGGGGTTAATACTTCTTGTGCCCACTCAATTGCTAGGGCTTCAGTGATTTGTGCGTAAGGCACATAGTCAGGCTCATTTTGCTCTACGACTAACTGAACATTATATCCAATCGAAGCAGTTACAGGAGGTGTTGCACCGTTAGAACCTGTGAGTATCCCGTTTACATTAACTACGTAATTAGGTTGATTCGGGACATCAGGAAGGGTGGACATTGAGGTTACTGACCAGACATATGTGTTACTCATTTTAAACTCCTTTAGTTTCTAGTTGTGCTACACGGGCGGTTAATTCTTTGACGGCATTGATTAGATACCAAGTCAAGTTGTCGGCATCCACAGTCATAACGCCAGTAGATTCTGTTTTTACGCATTCAGGCAAGACCAATTGAAGTTCTTGGGCTATGACACCAAGTTGAACGCCTTCTTTTTTAATGGCTTGGTCTTGCGGTACGTCTGTAATTTCTTCAGGCAAGCGATATTCAAAATTACGCACTTGAATTGCTATGATTTTTTCCAATCCAGTATTGTTGTCAACAATGTTTTTCTTCAGTCTTTGGTCAGAAGTAATAGCCCAAAGAGTTGAGTTGTTTCCTTGGTAAATACTTCCATTTGCAACAATAAAACCAGTGTTTGAACCTTTACCTGTCGCGTTAACTCCAATAACAACTGTGCCAGTATCAGTAGCGGCAGATGGAATTGAGTTATATCCAATAAAGATATTTGATGAACCTGAAGTTGCTGTATATCCAGCCAAAGTTCCTAAAAATGTACTTGTTCCCGCAGTTGCGGCATACCCCGCCTGATAACCAACGGCGGTATTGTTAGATGCTGTGGTGTTGGATGAGAGCGCGGCATTACCTAAAGATGTATTATTTGAACCTGTGGTGTTAAGAGAAAGAGAATTAACACCTATTCCCACATTATATGAACCAGTGGTGTTTGCGCGTAACGAATCAACACCAAAAGCGTCTAATTGCAATCCCGTTGAATTTGTATAAAGAGAGCCTTTACCGACCGATGTATTATTTACACCCGTAGTATTGCTATATCCCGCCTGATAGCCAACGGCAGTGTTGTATGAGGCTGTGGTGTTAGCTTGAAGGGATTGGTCACCAATGGCTACATTGTTTGAGCCAGAGGTAACTGCGTACAAAGCACGATAACCCATTCCATTGTTATTTACGCCAGAGTAGGAAGCACCACCATAACCCGCTTGATAACCAAAATAGTGGTTAAATCCTGCTGAGTTATAGCCTGATTGATAACCAACTGCTACACCACCGCCTTGACCAGTACCCGCATAAAAGGCTTGATAACCTAAAGCAGTGCTTGAGCCTGTTCCTGTAGAATAAAGAGACTGATAACCTACAGCAGTGTTGTATGAGGCTGTGGTGTTGGAGATAAGCGCCTGATAGCCTAAAGCCGTGTTGTTGCCCCCCGAGGTGTTTGTCTGCAATGCGGCAGAACCAATACCAACATTAAAACTTCCAGTAGTATTTTGTAATGCGCCAGAACCAATACCAATGTTGTTGCCGGTAGTGGTTGCCGTTATCAGCGCATTTGTACCGATAGCAACAGAATCAGTACCTGTGGTTAATGCTTTGCCTGCTTGGTAGCCAATACCAATATTTGAACTACCAGTCGTATTAGCCGCCAAAGCACTCGTACCAACCGCCGTATTTGTCGATACAGCACCCCCGCCACGTCCTACTGTCAGACCGTAAACAGTCAAGTCAGTACCGCTGTAGAGAAGGTTAGCAGAGTCAGTTAAAAGCCCACCAGTTGTTGCGTACGTTACCCGTCCTGATGTTAAACCTGAATCAGTAATAGATGTAGAAGTCACTACCCCTGATATTGGCCCAGAAAACCCTGCCGCTGTTAGAGTAGTGCCGTTAAACGTCAAGTTAGCTGAATCAACAAAAAGGCCCGCAGTGCTTGCATAGGGAACGCGTCCTGATGTTAACGCGGAATCAGTTAACGCGCTTACAGTCGCAGCCTGACCGTATGACAACGCATCCCCGCTAGCAGTGGCAACCGCTATGCCTGTGAGCTTGTAGCCGTTAAAAGGTATGTTAGCTGTAACCGTGGTTTGTCCGTTTTTTGTGATCGCTGTCGAGAGCCCGGTGCCCAGGTCGGCGGTTAGGGCATTAAAAGCCGTGGAGGATATAACCGTGCCGGTGACTACTGGCTGGCCAGCTGTGTTGATGTTAAAGGTGCCGCTTCCGTTATATGACATGGTTAATTCCTTTTACTTGTTAAGGTTGTTGGCCGCCGTTACCAATTATTTCGATTCTTAAAGGCTGATTAAATTGACTTGTTGTTGGCACAGAGTATGGGCCAAATTTTCTAAGTGCCTCTGCCATTGCACCTGCGCCACTAGGTCTTTTTGTAAGCAGTGCAGCGGCTGCTTGCCTTCCATAAGGCAAATAAGGCAACGATGCTGCACCACCTGCTGCTAATAACTCAGGTGATATGTAGCCTGCACCGGCAGCACCGGCGCCACCAATATTAAGAGCAGCTCTGCCTGCTGTGCCTGAATCAGGATATTTAGGCGATAAAACAGATTTGCCCGCGTCCGTTAAATCTTGCATTAATGCTGTGCCTTCGGAATAAGCCCGTTTGCCAAGGGTTTTGTCCTGGGCCCTGACAGCAGCCGCTAACTGATCTGGAGTAAACTTACCTTCTAAGGATCCTTGTCTACCTGCCGCATCTCTTAATCTTGCGTATTGTGCATAACCTTCGTTAATCTTACCTAATTCTTTGGCTAATGGTGGATTTGTTCTTTGTAGGTTTTGACGCACTAAATTTAACGCTTCCTCTAATGCGCTGCCTAATTGTCGTTTGTCAAAAGATTGCTCACCTAAATATCCTTTTGCTTGTCGGCTTAACTCACTTTCAACAACCTTAAGGGTTTCTCCATTCATTAACCCGCTAGAAGTCATTTTGTTTTCTAGTTGATCGGCAATAATTTTATTGAATTGTTTGTATTCACTTTCCGGCAATTGAGAGGCTAATTGTTTTAAATTATTTAAACCAGAAGAAAATGTTGCATCAGATTTGAAAGTTAAATTAGGCAATAAATTATTATAAGCATCAGATAATTTACCTCTAACATCTGCAATACCTTCTCTGCCCATGCTTTCTGTTTTACTTCCGATAGATTTTAATGCTCTTGTTAATGCGGCAACATTAAATTCGTCTAACCCTTTTCTTCTGGCATAAGCAATAGCATCCCCAAGCAAAGGCATACTGGTTAATTTATCTTCTATTTTTTGAAAAGTACCACCTAATATTTGTCCTGGTGTTGGTGTTACACCTTCATTCATTAACATTTGCACTTGTGGGTTAACTTTAGGACTAACCACAGCCGCGACCGCTGGTATAGCGCCACCAAATGCACCACTCATTAACATTTGTTTTTCTTTTTCTTTTGCGTAATCGCCGCTTGTAACCGGTGATGTTATTCCGCCAGATAAAAGACCGGCACCTACTCCGGTAGCAATCCTACCTCCTGTAGTCAGTGCTTGAGGCATTTTTAATGCAATGGCGAGATTGGCTGGGCTAATAATATTTCCACCCATACGGGCAAAATCTATACCTTCGCTACCGGCAGCTTTTCTTTGTTGCTGATATCTTATTTCATCTTCTTTAATTTGCTGGTTAAGGCCACCTTCCGGTAACCGATCAACCAAACCCGTTTTATCTGCCAAATAATTATTAAATTGATTACCTGCTTTAACAACGCCACCAGGTAAAGCATTGGTGAGCATTTGAGCCCCTGCGGTTACAGGGTCAATAATGCCTTGCCCAACCCTCATTGCAGCAGATTTTAACCTGTCAGAAAAATTAACGTCTTGCGTAGGTGGCTGGGCAGTAGTTTGTGATGGCATTATTTTAGTTTTAATAACATTAGCCACTTCGTCATCAGACATGGACGCGGGAAATTCAACCTTGCCCATATTGGGCACTTCAACTAATCTATAATTTTCGGTCATTATTCTATTTTCCCAGTTGCAGGATTATATCTAGGAGTTTTATTGGCTGGAGCTTGGTTAAACTCTGGAATGCTTTTATAGCCCTGATTTTCGCTGTAAACTGATCTTGTCATTTGCATAATATCTTGAATTTCAGCTTTCATGTTTTTTAGCTTAGTCTTCAAAGTTTCAGCATTATCAGTTGGTACAGGCAAGAATGGTTTTAATCTAGCAAATTCACCAACAGACACAGCGGCACCGCTTAAATCATGCACTTTACTGGCTGCTAATTCTGCAAGAGCTGCCCTTGTTTCAGTGCCGCTTGGATCCGTTCTGTTTAATATTTCGTTAGATGTTATGCCTTTAAAAAAACCAGTAGCTTCTGGATTTTTAGTTAACAATGAATTAGCTCTATCAAGTTTATTTAAAAATGCTTGATTTCCAATAATTGCCGAATTAATGTGTTGCGGCACTGGTTTCAGCTTTTCACCTACTGGCGAGAATCCTGGAATAACAGATGGCGCACCACCGCCCCTACCTGGTTGTATAAATACGTCATTGCCTTGGGCATCTTTAGCGGCAACCGGGGATCCGTAAGTAACAGCACCAGGTGTTCTAGCGGCAATTTTTTGAGCAGTCATAAACTCATTAATGCCCATAGGGGTTTTGCCTAATTCTTTTTGTTGGCTAACATATTCATCATAAATTCCAAGTTCGCCAGTTCTGCCAGGTTTTTCAACTGGTATTGTAATAAGTTTGGATCTATCAACAGTCCCATCGAAATTCATTGATGCTTTTACGCTTTCTGGTGTAAATTTTGATACATCAATAGGAGCAAAAGGTGATGGAGGAGTTTTAGGCGCCCCTCCAGCAATTAATTTTGCTGGTTGACCATCAGGCATAGGTTGATAACGACCGGCGCCTTCTGCAAGCGTATAGGGCTCATTTGCGCGTTTTTCTGCCTCTAATTGAGATTGTCTTTGCCCTAAAATTAACGCAAGCATTTGATTTAAGCCTTCTTGCGTTTTCATTTGCGAGATCATTTTTGGGTCAACATACCCTGCTGGCCTAGCCGGAATAGCAGGTTTTGCCGCTGTAGCTGGCATTACTACTGGTTGGCCTTCCTCGTCCATGGCTTGTGTTGGTGCAAATCCGGGCGCGGTAACCATGCCGGGTCTTTCTGGCATTTCCGCAACCGCGGCAGATCCAGCCACGGCAGGAGTACTTAAAGCATTCGCTAGCGCGGTCATATCCGTTGTCTGATCGTTTCGATATCTTTCACCTAACGCCTTTCTTTCTTGCGCTATATTTCCTTGCATTTTTGATGCTGTATACGCTTGCAACATTTTAGCTAAACCGGCATATGGCGATATGGGAGCCTCTATACCATTGTAGCTGTTGCGCTCCATGGGTTGGAATGATTGTTGTTGCAAAATCTCTGCCATTTTTTGGCGGCGAGCAAGTTCTTCTTGCTGCATTTGGTAAGGATTAGCAATATTAAAATTGTATTCAGACATTATTGCAATGCTCCGTAATTAATCATTTTAACTAAAACAAACCAAATTTAGGTGCTGCATTCATCATTCCGTAAGCCCCTAAACCAGCACCCGCAAGCCCAAATAAACCGCTTGTGTTAGCATTAGCTGCTGATTGCTGAATACCATAATTTTGCGTAGCCGCTTGCCCAGCCGCTTGCGCTCCGGCAAATATTGGAGCTGGTGCTACATTAGCGCCCTGGTATCCTTGGAATTGCGGCATTTGGATCTGCGATCCACTCATCAAGCCAGAGATTTCGTTTAATGGTTGGTTTCTTAGTGCAAGTTGCTGCTGTAGGCTTTGTTGTTGTGCCGTATTGCCAAATTGCCCTGCCTGCAACAATTGATTGTATTGTTGGTTTTGCGCGGCCATGGCAGCTTGTTGTTGTTGCAACGCGGTTTGTTGATTTTGCGCGACCGCTTGATTCCCCAACCCTTGTTGTGCAATTTGCTGATTAAACAATTGTTGTTGTGACGCGAGCTGCGCTTGTTGCTGTGCCAAAGCAGTTTGTTGGTTTTGACCAACCGCTTGGTTTTGTAGTCCTTGCACACCCATATACTGATTATAAAGCTGTTGAGAAGCGGCATTCTGTGCGTTTTGAGCTGATAACCCTTGGTTAAAGTTTTGCCCCACCGCCGCATTTTGTGCCGCGTTTGCAGTTTGCCCTTGGCCAAAGTTCTGGCCAACAGCTTGATTAGCCATTTGTTGCGCTGATTGCCCTTGGCCAAAATTTTGCTGAATTGCTTGATTGCCAGCTTGTTGGTTAGCTAAATTAGCATTAAATTGTGATAATTGAGTCGCATTATTTGTTTGGTTACCTTGCAATAATTGATTGTATTGTTGTTGCTGTGCCGCGTTTTGGGCATTTTGTGACGTAATGCCTTGGCCAAAGTTTTGACCGATCGCTTGGTTTTGTAAACCTGCCAACCCAAATTGTTGCGCGTAACCTTGTTGTTGAGCTGCATTTTGGGCTTGTTGGGCAGATAAACCTTGGCCAAAGTTTTGACCAATTGCCGCGTTTTGAGCAGCATTGGCAGCTTGGCCTTGACCAAAGTTTTGTGCAACCCCGGCATTTTGTAATTGCTGGGCGGTAACCCCTTGGCCAAAGTTTTGACCAATGGCTTGGTTTTGCAAGCCAGCAAGCCCAAATTGCTGGGCATATCCTTGCTGTTGGGCAGCGTTTTGAGCTTGTTGTGTTTGTAGTGCAGTATTAAGGTTTTGCCCTAGTGCGCTGTTATATAGTCCGGCGTTTTGCATACCTGCGCCAAAACTGGCTAATTGTGCTGCATTGCCAAATTGCCCCGATTGGACTTGTTGGCCAAAAGCCTGATTTTGAGCTGCGTTTTGCCCTTGTTGCGCTGCCTGTCCTTGTCCAAAATTCTGGGCAATTGCTTGATTACCGAATTGCCCCGCTTGCACTGCCTGGTTAAATCCTTGAGCATTTGCCGCCGTGTCTAGGCCAATACCTTGTAGCGCAGCTTGCGAGAGTAAATCATTTTTTTGTTGGTTTTGGCTAATCATGGCATTTTCGTATGCCTCACCGCCTGGCACCAAACCTTGATTAATTAATCGTTGCCGTGTTGCCGCATCTGACTTGTCTAGTTGTGGCTGTAAGCGAGACATAATCGCTTGCTGACCAGTCATGCCCGCGTTTACCGGCATGGCAGCCACATTGCTTGTATTTAAGCCACCGCTAGCAAGCCCATATTGATTGGCCTGCGGGCCTTGGTTAATACTGCCCACTCCCGACATATTAACCTGATTTTGTAATTGAGGCCCCGCAACATTACTTTGTGCGGATCCAAAATCACTGGCTTTTGGGCCTTGGTTGATGTTGCCTGATTGGACATTAGCGCCTGCCATTCCATACAACCCACCTTGCGGGCCACCGCCCGCCATGCCGTATTGCCCAGCTTGTGGGCCACCACCGGCAAAACCATATTGGCCGGATTCTAACCCTTGGTTAATAGGCCCAGTTTGCACGTTAGCGCCTGCCATTCCATATTGCCCTGCGCTTGGCGCACCGGAAACACTACCGGCCGAATAAGGATTAAAACCGGTTAAATTAGGGCCAGCAACACCGCCTTGAGCCATCCCGTATTGACCGCTTTGTGGCCCACCACCAGCCATACCGTATTGGCCTCCACGCGGGCCCCCACGGGCCATCCCGTATTGTCCGACCTGTGGCCCATAATTCACGCCTTGTGCGTTTACGTTAGCGCCTGCCATGCCGTAGGAAGACAGATTGGGCCCTTGTGCTACCGGCCCTGCATTAATGTTAGCGCCCGCTTGTCCGTATTGACTAAGATTAGGTGTTTGGGCTATTTGCCCAGCATTGCCAATATTGGTTTGTATCCCCGGCAAATTAGGATTAAAAGCCGTTCCCAATACGCTGCTAGCGGTTCCCAGTCCTTGCTGTCCCAGGTTAGCCAGTGATTTTTGAACCTGTTGCTGTGCGTCTAGGGTAGCTTGCGCTGCCGGTGTTAATGTCTGGGTTACCGTTGCCTGGTCTGGGTTTGATAGGCTTGTAAATTGCGCTTTTGTTGGGCTAGCCATACCCAACATGTACTTATTCATGGCATCCTGGTAGCCCTGATTATTAAACCCATCATCACTTTGGAAGGATCCAGGAATAGGCGCATCGCCTCGTGGGTTAGCCTGGTAACTAGCCATAGCTTTATCGTAACCCGCCTGGTCAAAGGTAGGAGTCCCCCAGGTAACTGTCTGACCACCTAATGGGCCAACAATATTAGGATTATTAATCTGTCCTTGAGTTCGAGCCGTTTCTACGTTAGCGGCACCTTGCGCTTTCGCGGCTGCTGCATAATCTGGTACTGCTGGTGCTGCCGGGGATGACTTACCCATAATTAACCCTCTTTGTGTATCGTTTACTTAAAAATCGGCAGTCATCACAATGTAGAGTATAAAAAATAATATCCCCGTTTGGTCTGCCATTCTTTACTCGCCCTTCTTCAGTAAATCCCATATTTTCCACTACTTTAACGCTTTGTTCGTTATCACTGCCTACCGGCACAATAATTTTCTCAACGTGGCAAATATTGTACGGATAATCAAATATTGCTGCTAAAAAAGCCGGTGTCATTTTTCCTTCTACAGCAAAATGACACCAAATAGTCTGATGGTTCCAATTCTCGTAAATTACGCCCGCTATAATCTCATCATTGCGCTTTAATCCTATTGCCGATGATCTGGCCTCAAAAAACCCAGCATCTAACCTTTTTGCAACCCAGTGGCCAATTTCTGGCCCTGATACTATATTCCAGCCCATCCGGTTTGATACACAATATCAGTTGATGCCCATTCAATTTGCAGTCCACTGCTAGCACTTTTTAGCTGTATGGATCCGCTATACCCAATGCCAGTAATACCTTGCCAATTATTGGTAATCTGTAACCCAGACCCCCAATTAGCGGAATCCCATTTGCCTGTGTCCCATAGCCCCACCGCGCTTGGTGATAAAGAAACAGAAGCTGCCGTATCCTCAACATCAAAATCAACATTCATACCCACATAAATAGCTGGTGCCCCGTTCGTAAAAATGCTCGGTCGTGCTCGTGTAAAGTATTTTTTTACGCCGCGACTATCAAAGTAATTAAATGCCTGAAAGACATTAGTGCTGATGTTTGATGATCCATCGGCATAAGTTGAATTCCACGCTTTTACAACAACGCCATTACCACCGTAAAAAGGATCATCTTTATATATTTCCCAACAATTAGCAGGCCAATTTTGGAATTGGCACCAGCTCGTAGTAATGGTGTTCATGGCGTATTGTTCTTGCTGACCTTCTGCTACCGGCACGTTTATCCATACGGCATTGTTTTTTGCTGTGTAGACAATCTGCCAACCCACCGCCGCGTGATCTCCGCCGTAAGCGGTAGTGGCTGCGGTAATTGCGCCCTGTATTTTATTTGACAATGCCACGCGAGGATCTAGGCGTGACGATTGCAAGCTCTGAGCCATGGGCATTAACCCGTCATAGGTCAGGATTAATAGATCACCGCCCCATTTCAGCATAGCGCGAGTCCCGATAGGACTGCCCAGTTTCCAAACCCCTGCTAACGCCCAGGTAGCGTCACTGGCTGGATCCGTGCCACGATAAACAATTACCTCGCCGTTACTGGTAATAAAAACAATATTGTCATCTACTCCGTAACCGGCATCAATCGTCCATGTGTCAAAATCAACCAAATGGCCACCGAATTTAGCAATAGCCGATAAATCCAATACTTGAGCTGCGCCACCGATCGAGCTGGTTGGCAGGTACCATGCTTTTAAGGTATCTTTCTGAATAAACCACAAACGGTTTTTAAATAACGTAACATTATTAAGTGTTGTGGTGGTAACGCCAGTGATCGCCGGGGTTGATGAGCCATCAATAGATGTCCAGGTCGTGCCATCGTAAAGCAATGGCTTGTCGGTGCCGTTACAAGCATAAAGATAATTACCACCAGTGGTGGTTATATTAATATATTCCCAAATCGCGTTAGTGAGCCCAGACACGGCAGCAGATCCCACGGCCCCAGCGGTAGTAACATCATATATCTTTAGGTCTGGTGTTCCGACCACTGCGAACATTTTGGTAGAGGATCCACCGTTATAGACAAATAAAGACTGCACTTGCCCTGTCATGCCGGTAGCCCAGTTCGTGGATCCACCTCTTAAAACACAATTATTAACCGTTGGGAAAAAATTAATTAATTGAACCGCATCGAGAGGATCCATGTTAGCAATGGAATCCCGCGCATTCCAACCGCCAACCGGAGCAGGTATTGATGCAACCCTAGCGGCTGTGCCTTGGATTAACTGATTAATTTGGGCCATAACCCGAATCCGGTATATTGTCGTAGCCAATCAAAACGGTGCCAGGTCGTGGTGCAAAGCTCAGATTAGCACTAGACATATCAAGCGCCATGGCAGCCTCTAATTCTTCGCGGTAGTTGCGATACATGGCTGTAGTGTCAAACCCTTTGGCCTCAAAATACTTAAGTTTCGTTGCTAATACCATTAAACGATCTGGGTATATTGTGGTATCGGTATCAACCGTAAAACTGGTTTTTACCGTGCCATCTGCCGCCTCCGCCCAACCATTGCTTCGGTATTCAAACCCGAGACTTTCTGCATTTGACATGCCTGGCCATATTTGAAAATACTTGCCTAGCAAGCGCCAACGAATACGTGGGCCGGTGCTGATATAGCCAGATAACAACCATTCCCATTGCTGTGCGTCTTCTGGGCCTAGCATTTCCCAGTGTTTAGACTTATCCCACATAGTGCGAGGCACTAATGCCTCGTAATCACTTGGCAAACTGTAGCGGATCTTTTGAAAATATGCGGTAGCACTTGTGCCGCCATCAGCAGCAAAATCTTGGTTTACTGTCACTTGGGTGGAGCTGTCAACCGACACAATATAGGTATTTTGGTTGATGCCGGTGCCTTGCACCTGGTAGGTTGTGTCTAGCCCGCTAGTGCTCGGGATTCCGGTAATAGTTCGCGCTGCCGTTGTCCAATTGCCGGTAGTCGTTAAATATTGAGTATAAAAGCCATATTGCTTGGTCATTGCTCGCCAATTATGCTTGCGTAGCAATTCGTAGCCGTTGGCATTCATTAGCGCGAGGATCTGAGTAACATCCTGATTGGTATTGCCAGCAACGAAAACGGGCGTAGATACGCCCAATTCGTTAGTGACTTGCTGCACCAGCTGCAACATTGTGCTAGACATAATTACCCTCTTTTATGCTTCCGCTTCTTTTCGTGGTCGGCCAGGCTTGCGGTTTTCCATTAGCATGGCCATTTGTTCTTGCAATTGCTTTAATTGCGCTCGTGTTTCCTCTAGTTCTGTGTCGCTTTGCGATTTATTCTTGTTTGTTAGATATAACCGAGCTTTTTCACGTAATCCGGTTGCGCCCATGCCCACACGTTGCAATTGCGCGTCTGTGGCGGTAGCGATTTGTTCTACTGTTTGAAATTTAAGGATCTGGAGCTCTGCCATTTGATGCGAGTTAAATTCCTCAGAATCATCGGCATTCCACTGCGATAAAGGTGTTCCGATAGCCGATGCATCGGTGCTTTGCATTTTCCAATATAGGTATTGTCTAGGGAACCGTTCTTTGTGATCTTCCCGAACCGGTTGATCTACAACATTGGTTTTGTCACCTGGCACAATTATGCGTATAAAGTCTCGTGGGTTGGCTTTGTAATCGCCATCCGAATTTAAATAAAACTCAACATGCAAATGTGAATCTGCGTTATGAACATCGCTATCTAGAGCCATTTTTCGTTCTCCTGTGGGGATTATGTTTTAGTGCCGTTGATGCTATACCACATAGAATTACTAACTGCAAAAAATATGCTTGTGTAATCTTTTGCAATAGATGCTGAAGTGGTTTGATTCACCGTTGTGGCGGTTTCGTACGGATATACCTTAATCGTGCTTGCGCCAGAATTGGCAATGTAGATAACCTCGCCCATTTGTGTGGGCGGGAGCTTTACACCAGTTCCAGCAGTTGCGGTATCAACTGAATTATAAATCTTGGTTAATTGCAACGCATCCGACCGGGTGGTTCCAGTAGCAGTCAACCCATCGACCCCATCGCCGCAAATGGCAACAGTCATCAATTGTGACGCACCGGCACCCATAACCCGTGATGGAATTGTCATTATGCACCAGCAATAGAGATCCAGGTCGTTGCTGACGTTGCAATAAATAAAACCCTAGTCGTTGCGGTTACAGAAAGACTAGCAGCTGCCGCGTTAATCGTGGATCCGGTAGCCGGGTATACGGTTAAGGTAGATGCACCGCCGTTATAAACGGCAACCATTGCACCAGCTTCCGTAGGGGGTAATTTAACGCCCGTGGAGGCCGCAGTAGTGATAACTGAATTGTAGCAAGCTGATAATTGCAGTGCATCAGTTGTACTAGATCCAGTAGCCACCAACGCGGTTGCTGCATCACCACAAATACTGGTTGATGATAGTGGGGAATTGCCAGCAGATAAAACTCTCGATGGAATTGCCATTTTAAAGCTCCTTTTTTACATAAAAAACTGCATTAATTGGGTCTACTGATGACCATAATATTTGATACTCTTGGAATTGGTCTTGCCACCATTGCATTGGCTTTACGCACAAATGTAGGTGCTGACCAATAAGCGCACCCATATTGTCATGTACTAACGATATTTGGAAAAATGCCGAATCCACACAATTCATTATATTTTTAATGACTGCCGAGACATTCTCAGGCGAGATATGCTCCATGACATCAGTACAATAGCCGACATCCCCAACTAGGGGGATAGGATTTGTAAGATCAGCGATAAGCAGTGGGAAGGTCACATTCGAGTCCAGGCAATTGTTGCTGAAGTCGACCATCTGCATTGTGGCGCTGGTCAATTCGTGTATTTTCGCTGATCCTCGACCAGTTCCGCAACCGAAATCTATAACCTTATGATTTTTATTGATATTTGCTATTTTTACGAATGTTTCTGCTATCAGTTCGCCTGGCGATACATCACGATAGGCAGGTATTGCCCACATTTTCTTGTATTTTTCGTCTTCTGCCATGGGAACCGAATTATTACGCATATCAGCGAGCACTTCTTTAATAAGCCCATCGCCATCAACAGTAATAATGCAACCAAGGTCTATTAAATTATTGCATACCTGTGGGAATAGCTCGGCTTGTCTGGCCATGGTTAATGAGCTGGTAAACACTTTGCCGTTTACCGTCACCTTACAAAGAATGTCGTTATCATTCATTTTTTGCTTGTAGGCATGGCCCATAGCGTTACGGTGCGAGCAGTCATACCCAAACAAATGCAATTTGCGGTAACCCATTGTGTAAGCCAAGCACATAGTTGAAAGCCCAACCGTAGTACCACCGCCGATCATGGCGTATTCGCTATCGTGATTAGGCAAATACTTTTCTAATTCCTCGACTGCCGGGTGCCAAGTAATGATATTGCTTACAGAGTCAAATAACGTGGGATGGCATTGACTAGCAATTAAATACTCATCAGCTTTGCCCAACAGATCAATGTTACCGGCCCTAGCGTCAAGAATTACCTGATATTCTGGGATTATATTATTCTTGTTTAAAAATTTAGCAGCGCCATTAAGTGCAAATATCTTTTGCCCTAATGCATGTCTTTTACGGATTATATCGAGCTCGTCAGCAACAGAAGGCCCACCGCCAACAATGATTGCATGGCCATCGTGCGCTGGTATCTGCGATACCCACCGCTTGCAAGTCCTTGAGTTAATCTCAACATTGCCGAACAGCTCGGCATCGTCAGTATTGCAAATTATTTCTATATCCATGTATAAATGACAACGCCAGGCTTGTGACCTGGCGCTGTTTCCTCTTTTTAGGTTACGCGACCTTGCAAATGCGGTCGATTCATTACTACCGTTACCGTAGTAGTTGCCGAGGCAACCGTTGCGGCATTGGCAGTGCGAGCACCTAAGATTTCCTTACCAGAGCTTGTAGCGCCCACTTTACCGACTGACTTAATGCCAAGTGCAACAGTGGCAGCAAAGTTAGAAGAAGTGGATTTGGACACAACAGCAGTGCCTTCAATCTGATACCAACCGAACAAACCGGCGGTACAGGCTGACATTGCAACAGCAACCGGTCGAGCTTGGTTGGATGTAACAGCGGCAAGAGTTGTTTGATACGTGGTGCCGTCATAGGTCACCAAAGACCCGATGGCAGTGCTAGCAACGCCCACTAACAGGATAAACTCTCCCGCGCCGTAGGTTGGGTCGAAAGCACGTTCCACTTGCCCCAATACTGCTGGTGGCGTAGGAATAGCTGAAGTGCCATTAGCCATTGTTACCCCAGAATCGGTATTAGCGATCTGGAGCAGTCCTGCTTTGTTGTCATCAAACGTATAAGCCATTATTGTTTCTCCTTAAGCGTACAACACGCCGCTAAACTGCGGGCCGGATGAGCACATATTGCCTGCCCAACCGATTAGTTTAACGATCGCGTCTTGGTTGACCGCTTGGCGTTCGCCACCAATTGGGACAAAGTTACGGTCTACGTGTGGTCTGAAGAATATGTATTTAGTATTCAAAAACCACATGTGGTTAGCAGTAGCGGCAGAACCGATACCACCATCTAGCACAACATCGGAAGCCATACCAGCACCGTAGTATTTCAGCGAGGCAAAACCAGCACCGGCCATCGAGGAACCCGAATCAGAGATACGCTGAATCGACTGCAACGATTGCAGATACAAACGGTAATAGTTGTTATCAGCAACGATCAGATCCGGCTTGTCGGTTCCGCGAATCAGCTGCACAGCGATCGAATCCATATACTGTTGGATGTTTGAGGCTGTAACAGCAGATCCACCATTCGTTACGCCAGAGTAAGCCACCGAACGCCAGAATGAGAACGTAGCGCGGTTGATGCCGCCATACGTTCCGGTGCTTGGGCTATCAGGAACAGCAGCACCGAGTCCGGTGATGTTTTTACCTGAATTGCCGGTTCCGTCTAAATAAATATCGGATCCAATACGGTTAGCCAATTGAGCTTCAGCAACATTCATACGACCATCGAGCAAGTCGATGATTGCTTCTTTGCCAGAGTTCTGGATCATTTCTAAACCAGAGATCGACACAGCAGCAGCGTATTGCGTAATGCTAAATTGTGCGGCACTGATTGGGCTGTTTTGTGAGACATTCAACACTTCATAACCAGAATAAGAATTCGTGTTATTGGTGGTGGAGTCGTTGTACATAACCTCTTGCAAAATGACGTTACCGCCACTAAAGGTTTTTACATTCCCACGCTCTTTTAAACGGCGAAGCAATGCATTGTTATTTGTTACGTTGTCGGCCAGCTCACCGCTACGACTTTGGATGTTTGTCGCAATGATGTCGCTGATCGAGCTATTGGCAAAAGCCATAATATAAGCTCCTTATTAAATTATCAGAGTCGGTCACTAATATTGTCGAATTGTTCGGCAAGTAATGATCGGCGATCTTGCGCTTTGGTAGTCGTAACAGCTCCGGGTGTGGAACCTTTAACGCTCACCGCTGCCGCCCTTGCCCTTTTTGCTGCGGTATTAGCCGCTGCTCTTTTTGACGTTTCGGCCTGGGCTTGTTTGCCTTGCTGAACAGCATCAAAAAGTTCTGGGTTTAGACGTATTGCTTTATCGTACGCATCAGGTAGATCGCTTGCCATTCCGCTTTGTAAAAGCTGAATCATGGCAGGTCGAGCTTCCTCAAAGTAATCCGCTTTTTCGCTAAAATTGTTTATTTCACTTAAAAGCGTTTGATTCTGTACTTGTTCTTGCTGTTGTTTCCAACCTAACACCTCGCCGCGCACGTTGTTTAGTTCGTTTTGAAGTGCATAAATAGTAGGATCCGTTACCTGTTGTGGCAGGTTATTGGCTCCCATATCGTTTAAATTTACTCCATAAGATTGAGCAAGTCTACCAAAATATTGCTGTTTTTCCTGCGGAGTGCTGTATCTAAGGATATGGTCGGCCTCCATCAAGGCTTTTACCGCCTTGGGTGCATCAATGCCCAGTCCTTGGATCGTGTTCATGTAAGGGTTTAAAACTTCCTGCATTTGGTCGGCAAATTGCGCTTTTGAGATTAGAGGCTCAACGCCTGCTTTCATCTCAGATTCACGCTGCCAAGCGTATTGCTTCAGTTTATCGTCAGCGGTCTGCCAAACCTCGTGATAATCCTTTTTCCAACTGGCTGGTGGTCTACGCCAAACCGGATCTTCTTCTGTTTTTTGCTCTGTCGGTTCGGCATTATTTTTTGAAAATTTACCTGTTTCGTCCCTTGGTTTTTCAGCTTGAGCAGGTTGTGCCCGTTCTGGCTCTGGAGCTGCTGCCTCCACCTCGTTAAATTGTTGCTCTAGCAATTCTCGTCTTGCATCGCCGTTTTCTACCGGCACAATCTCGTTTAAATCTGACATTTTTGAATCTCCCTGTGGGGGTTGGTTTAACGGCGGGTAAAACGTAAATCATCTCGTGCTTTTGAAAGTATCCGATTAGCCTGGTCGTGGGTCATATTGGCAAGTTGTGCTTGTAATATCTCACGGCGGTTATTTGTGATTTGTGGCGCTTTTCTTTCCATACTTTCGTTTCCGATCTCGATGCAATTGTGTTGCCTTAAATGCTCTCGGTGGTGGCTGCGGCTCGTAATCATGCTGCCATCGGCCATACTCTGGTAGGGTTGAATGTCTGGCATTATCATGGGCGCAACAGGATCCGCGCAATAGGTAGACTTTTCGATTAATTCGCCATCTATTTGGACGTATACTTTTCTCATAGCAGTTTTAAAATATCCTCGTCATCCATCTCTAAATGTGTATCCCAAATGCGCTGAACCCGGTCAAGGTCGGCAAATAACGCATCAAAATTAATTGTAGGGCTGGTGGTTGCGACCGCTTTTGGCTCAATAGTAACGAATGGCGCTGCGATTTCCTCGGCAATATCGGGTCTGCCTTCAACAATCCGCTCAAAGGCATCAAGAATTGCTTGTTTTTTAGCATCTCTGAGTTTTCGTTCTTTTTCGAGTATTTCTTTAAACCGTTTGCCATCATGCGTATCGTCAATAACGATAATCGGCTGCACAAAAATAACATTGCCCGCACTGCCCGTTGCCCCGTTGCCTGAAAGTGCAATGGTAATGGACATCCCAACCGTGCCGGGTGATCCAGTAGCCAATGCGCCTGTAATCGGCACAGTGGCGCTATCGTTCTCGGTTCCAACCTGCCCTGTTGCCTGCACCCCTGATAAACCGATTGTAATGTTGGGCGCAACAGTGCCTGGGGATCCGGTCGCAGTGTTGCCGGTGATCGGAACCGTTGCCGATATTTCGACATTACCAGGTGAACCGGTCGCGGTATTGCCCGTAACGGGAAGTGAATCCCACAGGGCATCATCCCAAGTGCCGGTATCCCATGCGCCTTGTGCCATGGATTAAGCAATACGGATAAGAGCATTAGTAGAGTCGTTGGTCGGCATAGACAGCGAGAAAGTGCCAGCGGTTATGGTTTGTGCGCCAAAAGTATGCACACTAATCGCCTTGTTGGATTGGGTGCTGTTATAAACCAACACACAGTCAAAAGAAGTTGCTAACGTAACAGTTGTATAAGTAAAGCTCGCGCTCGGTGTCCAGTACGCTGTGGTGCCACTAGACGTTGGCGCGGTCGCGTTTGTGACCGCTACCCCACCTGCCGTGTAGTTTGTTCCTGTAACCTCACCTGTGGCGCTGTAAGCGGTCGTTCCTGCTCCCAGTGATGCACTGGCTAAATATAACGCTGCTTTCAGTGAATCGGCTCCCGTGCCCGCCCTGACTACGCTAGTTCCTAATGCGTGAATCCCGTTAAGGATTTCTGTCTTAAAACTCGTACACATTGCCTGCGCGTTAGCCATATGGGAAGCTCCCTATTTCTGAAGTTGATACAATTGGTTTTTTTAGTCTGACATGAGCTGATCGGTGAACAAGCTCTCTATCAAGCCAATACTCCACCCATGTCGTGTTTTCGTTGTCGTTATCAACCAATCCCTCGCGCTTTTCAAGCAAAGAATCGTCCATATCGCCCTTGGTTGTGGTAACGATCATGCTGCCACCTCAACCCCAATAGCCTTACCATCAGGCCCACGCACAATCCGCTTAGGTGCCGCCAAGGTCTGCATTACACCGCCAATGCGGTTCATGGTTTCGCCGTGCATGTTTGCCATGTTTTCGTGCATTTGTGCCATGTGATCTATGGCTGCCTTGACATTCTGACCAAGCTCCGAGGATACTTTCTCACTTGCGGCTTGTTGTGCCTCCATTAACGGCAAATCAAGTCCTGGGTTAGCCCCGATCCGCGCAACCATAATTTTGGTAGCTGCCTCTAGCTCTGATTTTTCTTTAGCTGCTTGGATCTCGTGATTCTTGAGCTGAACCTCGAATTGAATCTTTTGTTGTTCAAGCTGTGCAGAATGTTGCATTTTCATTTGTTCGATCTGCATCTCTGCTTGCGTTTTGGCTTGCGTCATTTGCATCTCGGCCTGCATTTTAGCTTGCGCGGCTTGCGTGTCGGCCTGCACTCGCATTTGATCCGAATGTTGCTGGGCTTGCATCTTCATCATTTCTGGATCTGGTTTTTGCTGTTGTGGCGCGGCTTGTTTTTGTTTCATTTGCTCTAGCGCAACATCTAATACGCCCTCAATCGGTTTGGCCTGCTTAAACCCACCAATGCCGAATTTAATCAGCTCAACCAACATCGGCACCAACTCTGGTGATTGTTGACCCACAGGTAGCGCCTGTTTCAAAAATCCACCAAATGCGGTCATAAACTCGGCCCGATCGCGCTTGTTTTGTTGTTCGTCAATTTGCACCAGGCTGTCAGCATCTACCTCAATGCGAAAGTTGCGTAATGGGTTATCTTTCAGTAATTGCAAAGCCTGGGGAATCATTTTCTGGTCGGGTTGACTCATTTGACCGGCAGCTGCATACGACAGAATCGTTTGTGATTGAAATTTAGAGCACATGACCTGCGCTTTAAGCCTAATCAGCTCACTGGCAAATAATGCGACTTCATCTTGCATGGATCTCAAGCGCAACCCAGCATATTGGCCTTTAATCTGTTGTGCCGTTGCTGTCTCGCTAGCTGATGATGCCCCACGGATAATGTCGCTAATACCTGTAATCTCGTAAATCTGAGCTTTTATCTCGGTGCGAGCTCGGTAACAATTCATTAACGCATTAGCTAATTCCTCAATGGGCAAAATGTCGATACTGCCCTTGAGCCCACCCTTTTCGCTGAATGCCATCCATTTATCGACAGGGATTAGGGTATTGTTATCGCCCTCGGTTAACAATCGTTGCAATGCAGGCTGACTAGCGTCATAAACACCACGAATCCGTAGCGCTTTGACCAACCCATCAATTCTGTCTGACAGAATGTCGAGCTCGTTAGCCTGGTCTTGATAAAGCACAAAGTCAGGCACCGGAATTAGCGTGTCACTGGTGGTGGTGCTGTATAGCGGTTTGGCGCACGGGAAAAACTGCTCTAATTCCAATGGATCGTCGCGCTCGTCAATAATCTCGTTGTAGTTTTTGGTGAACCAATAAACCTTGCCCGACTCCTTATCCCACAATTCGCAGATCTTGGCACGGGTGCGCTCTTTGTTGCTTTGGCCATACGTTTTTAATGTCTCTGGCCCTGAATCTAACGGTATTTTTTCGCCTATCTTGCCAAACCGCTCAACCAACGCCTCGCGCGTCATGTAAACCCACCGCCACACACAGGTTACTTCTTCCCAAGTCCTCGCCACAGAATGCCCAAAGTCCTTCCAATGGACGTAATCAGTAGGCGCACACTCGTACTCAATCTCCTCTTGTGGCTCTTGTTCTCCCGCCGTGTAGTCCTGATTCTCGGGATTCGGGGAGCCCGTGGGGGTCTGTCCTTCAGCTCGTTCATTTTCTATGTCCTCAGTGACCTGCACCCCATCTTCCGGCATATCAAGCTGACGTACGTGCGGCTCGTAACGCACCCAGGCAGTGCCGCGACCACCGAGGAACCGATCCTCAACCGCGTAGCGCATGGTGGCTCGAAAGTCTGGGTAGTGCTCGATCTCGTAATCTAGCGCCCGCTCTACGATCTCACTAGCAACGCGACCAACAGGATCATTGTCACCAAATCTACGCTCGGCATTAGCTTTAGGCAGTTTTGCATATACGGCAGGGATTAAGGTTTGTACGTTAGACCACAAAATATTGAATTTTGCTGTCTCGTTAGTGTGTGTGCTGCGGTTATCATCACGATACCGCTTAACAATCTTTTCTGCTCGTGCTTCCCACTTCTTAAATTCGTTGTCGTATTGACTAACAATATTTAAGTATTTTTGAATGCCGGTGCTGGTCGTTTCCATTTATTCTCGCTCTGTATCATTTGCAATTGCAAGCCCGGCACCTGCCGGTGACATATTTGCGCCCAGATGTGATTTTCCCAACAAATATTTATCTCTTACTGTTTCTGGTTTTTGACCTGTTTTTGCAGCATATTGTTGAATTAACTCTGAGATTAACTCTAATTTTGGAGCGCCAATTTTTGTTTTTACTCCAGTTTGCGGAGCAAACATTCCCCATCCAACAGCTTGCCCAGGCACTGCTTGCAATCCCACTTCCTTAGAAATATCTCTCCACCATGGAGTTAAATGTTGTAATTCTGGAGTTGTAACGGAGGCATCAAATCCTTTGTTTGTTCTTACATCTGCTAAACCTATGCCGCGTGAAAAATGAGCATCGCCCACTGGCACATTAGTTTGAAAACCAGTTTCCGGCGTTCCAGATGCAGATATATACAACGGCGCTTTAGGTGAATCCATGCCATGTTCGCCTGTTTGTATTACTCTGCGTTGAGAATTTGAAGCTCTTACATGACCAACACGCCCAGGCAAATCACCCAATTCTGGAACCAACCCTTGAGAAACTCTATAATCATAAGGCAAACCACCATATTTTGCCCAATCTTCAAATTTTCCTTGTTCATTCATAAAATTTGCAGCAGCAGCCCTTCTTGATTCATCAACAACATTCATATTTGGCGATTCAATACCACCAAATTTGTTTAAACGATCAAATCGCAATGTTGCTTCTTCGGGCCCAACTAATTCTTTAAGCCTTTGCCACATAGGATCCAAAACATACCATCCCTTCATACCACGGTATAAATTAGGCGCCTGCGTTTCTGCCGCCTTTAATGTTTCGATTAGTCTTTCCGTGTTTCTTGGTGTAATTATATTTCTAACAGCTTCGCTTCCGGTTTGTTTAATTGATGCACTTGGTATTAATTCCCTAATTGGGTCTGCAATTGTTCCTTCCCTATTTGCAATGTTTGATAAATCTCCGCGATCTACATTCCACAATTTCTTCATTATGGGATTTTCGTTTGCAACCATTGCTTCTGATTCTTTCGCAAGATCCGAATAAGATTTATAAATGCCAGGACTAGTTAATTGATTAACATTTTTAACCGTTGGACTTATATCTAAAACTTTTTTAATTGTTTGGGGTGAATATTTAGCTAATTTTGTTGATTCTGCATTAAAATTTATTATTGGATGTTCTCTAGCGCCCATTCCCAGTGACGATGCTGGCCTAGTTGCCGCCATCCCGCCGCCCATGGTATTCAACGCAAAATCTATCCCTTCTGACATTGGATCAAATGTTGGGTCACTGCCAGAGAATGCGCGACCTGGAGCGGTCATTGAATTTAATGCACTGGCAATAAGCCCAGGTAACGCAATCTCTCTTTTTGATTCCGTATCACGGAATGGCAAAATAGTTGCCCTGCCTTCCATGGGTAGCCCTTTGGCCATCCAATCGGGCGTTTCTGCGCTATAGGCTTGACGTTCAGGCAAGTTCATCTTCCTGCCTTGGGCAAGCATATTCGGATTGCCAAATGCCGGACGTTGCGCGTTATCTAACTCTTGCTGATAACGCAACGCTGCGGCTATGCGGTCTGCTTCGGCCATTGTTTATGCGCTAAACACGCCAACGGCCATAACCTCAACACCGGCCCCAGTCGTGACTTTCCACGCCCCGTTAGCCGACACAACATTTAATTCAATGTTGTACACGCCAATACCACCACCAACGGCATTAGGCAGCACGGTATGCGTGAGGATTCCTGCGCCCGTACCGTCAACGATCTGGACTAATGATGTGGCTGCCGTAGACACTGTGCAGACTAATCGATGCAGGTAATCACCCACAGCGCCAGTACCGCCCAATACCTGGGCTGATGACGATGCTGCCACATGCTCATAAAAATAACGATACGGATTGTTTACGCCACTCATAATCGACTGCTCCTGGTTGATTTCATTGTTGCCCACATATCGTTAAGCGTGACCGTGTTATCGGGCCCGACCATTAACGGTTTTACTACATCTGGCGGTCGAGCTGTAGGCTCCGCTCGCCATGCAATAGCGCACATTCTGAACGCATCGGCTGGGTGCGAGCACCAATCATGCCTGGGCGTTTGCCGGAATGCTTTTTTGTCCTCGTCATACTCACGTTGATACTGTCGCAATGCCTCGATGCCTTCAGCGCATTTGTCCTCGTCAAACCAACACCGAGGCAACATTTGCCTAACAGCCTGAATGCCATCTTGCACGGACAAATCCGGCACGATAGCCATGTTGTTGATGCCCAGGTGCTCTGCCATCTGCTCGATCACCGACTTACCTGCTGCTGCCAAAGTCTTTGCTCGTGCGTCATGCGGCAAATAGTGCTTGCCGTAACGGTAGGGTTTGGCTAACACCACGTTAGCAAGCTCAGTGATGTTGGATCCACTGACAGCGTAATAATCTATTAAGTGAATCTCGCCACTAATAACCTGATAAAACCAGATCGCCGTATCGTCCCGATACCCAAGATCCCAGGCAGTATGCACTGGCACCTCGCTTTGGTATTCAACCCTAGTGACCCGGCCAGTCTCGGTAGCCTCGCGCATCTCAATACCGTAAAAAGCACCGAGAATCGCGGCTTCAAACGAGCACTCATACTCTTGGTCAAACTGGTCTTTACTGAGCTGCGTCCTTGCCGCATCGAGCTCGGTAGCCGGTAACAAACCCGACTTGCTCGCCGGGAGCTCCAACAAAAACCAATCGTCCTTTTGTTTAGCAGCTGTCTGCCGTATGTCGTAAAACTGATTTTTTCCCTTGGGGGTGACGCCAA
>Ga0209084_1000581_pt1 | contig 34415 bp, 48 predicted proteins | sample C_130820_MF_Meta_FD_187309 | JGI IMG/M metagenome (GOLD analysis project Ga0209084, IMG submission 187309) | Freshwater microbial communities from Lake Croche, Canada to study carbon cycling - C_130820_MF_MetaG (SPAdes) (version 2) | ecosystem: Environmental > Aquatic > Freshwater > Lake... | reverse complement strand
GGAGTATGCCACAGCGCGTGGTGCGGCCGCCGAAGGCATGGGCGCTACAAACGCGCTTGAGGCCGGCTACAATGCTATGAAAAATATTAACGCATTTAAATCTCAAGACGTCATCAATAGCTTTAATAAAATGAATGACGCGCAAAAAATGATGGCACAAGAGGGTGTGGCATCATTTTTAAAAGAATTTGCTGAAACCAATGGTCCGGAAAAATTAGCAAAACTTATGGAGAAGCCTAATTTAAGTCAGCGGGCCAAATTGTTTTTGGGTGATGAGAATTTTAATTCTATTTATGGCCGCGCCAAATCTGAAGCGTACTTAAACAAAACGGCGCCTATTACTGACCCGACAAACAGAAGATCATTATTAGATAATTTGCCGTCTTGGGGGCCAGGTTTTACAGCTGGCGCTGGTACGGCAGTTTATGAATTACTACAGCACGGTGCAATGGATCCTGCATCAAGTGCTAAAGTAGCTATAGCATTTATTGGTGGTCAATTGAGCAAGGGCGCACTTAATGCCGCAGAGTCAAAAGTGGCTCCTGAAGTCATGCGCTTGGTTGGATCCAGTGACAAAAAAGACATTCAACGTCTTGGCCAATTGGCTCAAGAAAACATAGCGGCGCGCAACTTGATAGACAAATCCGGCAATTTTGTTCAACAAACGGCGTTCAATGCTTTGCGGTCTAATCCTCCTCCGCAAGGTTCTTCACGCCCAGAAAACTACCCAACTGAGGGCTACGCTCGCGGCGGTAAAGTGACCAACAGCAAAAAACAGATGCTAGTCAAGCGGCTGATGGATCTTGCCGAGAGGGCGAAAAAGGAAGTATCTAAGAACACCGAGCCGTTACTCAATGCTCCTGACGAGGCCATCGTCAAAGCGCTTCATGTGGCTAATCAGGCAATCTAAAGGATCAAGGTCATGGTTTCGACGTATACCACCAACAAGGCCATCGAAAAACCAAGCAACAACTCGTATGTTGATTCTTGGAACGTGCCAGTCAATAACGACTGGGACATCATCGATCTCGCTTTCGGCGGTATTTACACGCTGCCACTGACAAACTCAAACGTCACGCTGACGCAGGCAAACGTGCAAAGCGTCTGCATCCTGCTGACCGGCACACTCAGTGCCAACGTCACCGTGTCATTCCCCGCGCTCGTGGCCGGCTTTTACATCGTGCGCAACACCACGAGCGGGTCTTACACTGTCACACTCAACTCGGCTTACAGCGGCGGCAGCGCCAGCGTGACCGCAACGCAAAGCGCCAATACGTTTATCTGGTCAGACGGTCAAAACGTCTATAAGGCCGACGCGTCGGTCTCCACGGCCGGCACGGGTATCTCTATAGCCGGAAGCACGATCAGCCTGTCAACGCCCGTCGCTGTGGCAAATGGCGGCACTGGAAACTCAACTTACACGGACGGCCAAATCCTGATCGGTAACAGCTCGACCGGCGGACTGACTAAAGCCAATTTGACGGCCGGATCTAACATCACAATCACAAATGGCAATGGCACCATTACGATCGCCTCCACAGGCGGCGGCAGTGGCACTGTGCCTAACCCGTTTGCGACTGGCTATCTGTTTTCAACTTAATACGCCCCATAGACACGTTTTGTTGAGCGCGGATGTCTTTGTTGCTCCACGTCCAGCACTCGCCGGTGTCGTCTTGAAAGCAGACCCACAACAGGTCTGCCTCTTCTCCGTAGTCAATCATAAAATGGCACAAGGCCTTACCCTTAGGGGTGTCGAGGGGTAAAGCGGGATTTAGCTGCAAAATCATGATTGTCCAACCTTTTGTAAAGCGCAATCGGAGTATAGCACAATTGTGCGTGATAGGCACAGTAGGCGCCGCGCTCTTTGGGGTGGCCGCAATAAAACGTGTCTTGCACGGTCGTTGATTCTGTTACGGGGTAGCGGCAAGAATTATAATTTAAGTCGGTAATTCGTATGTTTTTGTCAGGCGTTGGCACCTCAAACATGAGGGGTATTCTGACTTTGCTTATTGATATTTTTTTAACTGGCTGGGGCGGTCTTTCTTTTTTTGTTTTATTAATGACTGACATCACTGGGCGGCTAAATCTTACACTTTCTGCATTTTTATTGCGGTGCCTCGACACAATGCCCATGACGGCGTTGCGCGTTTTGCCAGTCTTTTGCGCAATCATTGTGCTAGAATAACCCTTATTCCACATGTTCAGTATCGCTTTTTTCATTGCATCCATGTCATTCACCTATTATGTTAAAACAAGTTCAGGCCACTCCCCCTGAACTGGGCAGAACTTGCCACTGGCCTCCAAGGTCAGTGGTATTTTTTTAATGCGTGCTGCGCGAGGCGGCGCATTTTTTCGGCAACGACATTTAAAATGCCAGGCTCAACCGAAATGATTTGCAGCGCCTCTTCGTAAATTTTTACGTCAGTTATCAGCCGCTCGTATTCTTCTCGCCTGATAATCATGAAACCTTGATCAAACAGGTCTTGATATTTTACACTTCCTTTAACCATGTTTTTTACAATCTTTAATTAGTTGTTAATGTAAAAATCAATGCATGTTATAAATGATTTGTAAAGTAAAAATGTGTGTCATTTTATTTACATAATAAAATTGTTTATATTGCAAAGCCTTAACGGATAAGGAATTGTACCGTGGGAAGTTTTACGCCTGATGAGGTAATGGCTCATACCATTAAAATATATAATGAAACCAAATCTATACGGGGTACGGCATTTGTAATGAACTTACCCCGACAGACAGTTCAATCAAGACTAAAAATTGCAAGAGATACATATCCAGAATTATTTGAAGAAAAGAAAACCGAAATACAGAATTGGGTAGTTCCCGCCATCCATTATCCTGAAACCGATATAAAAAGCATATTGATTGGCGGCGACGCCCACATCTGGCCAGGCGAGCCAACCATTATGTGGAAGGCCTTTGCAAAGGTCGCCAAGCAACTTAAACCAGACTGTATTGTTCTCAATGGCGACATTCTCGATGGCGCCCGCGTGTCGCGCCACAGTCGCGCCTTGGGGTCTAGGGCGCCCAAAATATCGGAAGAAATTGAAGCCGTCAGGGCGCACATTAAGATGCTGCCACTCGCCAACCAAAAAATATGGACGATGGGTAATCACGACATACGCGTTGACAATTACCTTGCGTCGGCCGCGCCAGAACTTGAAGACTATGCCGGCCACTTAAAAGACCGTTTTCCTGAGTGGCAGTTTTGTTGGGCGACCATCATTAACGACGTCGAGATCCGCCACCGCTTCCGCTCTGGCATTCACGCCGGCTGGAACAATGCCCTACACTCAGGCATCAATATCGTGACGTCTCACACCCACCAGCTGCAATTGACGGCCGTCAGGAACAGGCGCGGCAGCCACTACGGCATTGAGGCTGGCATGTTGGGCAATCCATTTGGGCCGCAATTTGAGTATGCGGAAGGCACGGCAAGCCGTTCATGCCCTGGCTTTGTTTTTCTGACATTTGATGATGATTTTAATCTTATGCCGCCAGAATTTTGTGAATTGATTCGCGGGCGTCCGGCATTTCGCAACAAATATGTCTTTTGATTGTCATATCAGTTCAGTAGTTTTTGATGGTAAATCCCTTTTTCCGTTTTCAGGAGCTTACTCATGACTAGCATTATCGGTACTGCATTCGTCTCCGTTGACGAAGAGGGCGCAGAAGAAATTTCCTTTGACTTCTCCGCCGACTTTCTTGAGCGTTCATATCCTGAGCGCATTGGCTCGCTCTATCTTCTGATCAATTCTCTTTATGAAGTCATTGATTCGTCAACTATGTCTGATGACGAAGACGAGGACGAAGAAGAAGAGGAAGAAGACGAAGACGAAGACTTTTTTGAAGAAGACTTGGCTTGATCTTTTGGGGGAGGCTTCGGCTTCCCCTTTGCCAACTTCTGGTGCATTTTTGAATTGTCGGATCTTAATTTTGCATTTTCTAAAACCAACTTGTCGTAGTTTTCTCGCATAATTTCATTTGATATTTTGTCTGCAAGCAAGTGCGCTTTTTCAACATATAGCTTTCTGCTGATTGCGCGCAGTTGGTCAACTTCATTTCTCAATTGCTCCATATCTTCAACTGCCCGCGTGTATATGTCTTTATGCACGGAATATTGCGTTTCATCACGCATTTCTTTCATTTCATTAAGGATGTCTATCACTCTTTCCCCCTTAGTGCTTTACGGGCTTCTGTTGTGTCGCAATGAACAAAACCCTCAATAACATTTAATGCGCCGTTTAAATAACCTTCAAGCAGTTCAACCCGTTTCCGCAATTGTTCAATTTCATCAGCGGCATGTTTGTGCGCCCGTTCATGAAAATCATATGCAGCGTAACCACCAGTTTCTGTCGGAAGCAAATCCCGCAACTGTTCAACAATGTCAGTCATCTTTTTTACCTCCGACCATGCCTTTATGGCTTTTAACTATTTGAATATAATCAAAATCATAACCTACTGCCCGAAGAAAATCTGCCATTTTGGTTAAGGTATTTGCAGACCCAAAATGGGTGTTTTCTTCACAAAACGTAATTTGAACATCGTGAATCAACTTATGCCCGTCCCGTTTTTGATAATGGAACACATAATCTTCAGTCATTTTCTTCATCCTTTGTTGTTGGTGGCTTCGGTAAAGGCATCCAGTGGGTAAGGAATGGCAAAGCAGTATAGTTTCCCTCGCCGTTTGGTTGTGAATTGTAAATCGTTACAGATGTGCAGCACTGCCAAATTTTTTCAGGTAGCTTTGGATTTCTTTTAACAATTGCCATAGCGACCAGTTTAATTGACTTGAATGTTTGTATGCCAATAAATGGTGTGCCGTCGTTTGGTGCTGTTTCAATAGGTTGCCATGTCATTTTAATTCATCCTGTGGTGGCTTCGGTAAAGGCATCCAGTGGGTGGGCCAAACCAAGTCGCTTTCTCGATCCCAGTCATTCTCGTAATTGCACCAAAAATTAATACCAATGGTTTTATATTTTGCGTCAGCAACTAACACGGATCTTCCATCCTTTGGTGCCGTTTCAATAGGCTGCCAGCCGTGCGTGCATGGGATGCTATCAGCTCCGGCCTTTGCTAACTTCATGCGTTCAACTTCTGTCAGTTCAATCCTTGGCATTTTTAATCTCCGTTATTTTAAAAATTCATCTTGTATTGTTTCACTGGAATGAAAAATTTACGGGGGCCAGAACAATACCTTGTAGCGCCTTGAACGCTCGCCCGTTGATGAATACGGCTGCGGGAAAGGAGACTCCCCCCTAAACTTTTTATGTGCGCAAAGTGCGGGCCTCCATCATGGAATCGGCCGCCAAATAACTAAATTCTGCAATGCCTACCAAACTTTTTGGAGCTGGATTAATTGATATTAATCCAGTCAACGCCGCCATTGCAAACTGATCGCGCAGTGTTGGCTGCGCCGCCTTCAGTCGTGCAATATCTGCTTCTAATTCACTGATTCGTTGTTTCGTTTCGCCGCTCATTTTTAATTCCTCGCTGATGTATAATCTTCAAAAATGCTTCTTGTTTGCCTGAAAGTGGATGGGCTTTTTAATTTTCTCATTGCTCCTACTTCAATAGATCTAACGCGCTCACCACTAAGATTAAATTTTTCGCCCACCTCCTCAAGTGTATATTTTTCGCTGCCATCCAATCCAAATCGCATTTTTAAAATCTCATATTCCCGTGATGATATTTTTTCTTTTAATAATGTTTTAAAATTTTGCTCTGCTTGATCCATGATCATCTTTTTTTCTGGTTCAATTGTTAGTGAACGCAAAGATGAGACCAAATCGTCGGCGTCTATTTTAAATTCTTTTTTGTATCCCTTTATTTTTTTATCCATTAGTTTTTCAGGAAATACGTCTTCCGGTATGCATTTTAAAAAATCAATTATTTTCATAAATGCTTGACTATATTCACCGCTATGAGAATTTATGGGTGATTTTTGCATGTTTACAAAATGACCAACAGTCGTTTGTGCCACGCCGCAAGCTCTGGAAAATTCACTGATCGAATCGTATCCAGCCTTTTCTATTTTCTCTAAAAGTAAATTGTTTTTTACTCTGACTAAAACGCGAAAATCTTTACTCATTGTAGTCCGCTCCTTAGCGCACTCAATCACCTGATCTCTTGTCATTTGTATCATTCCTTTTTTTCATTTCATAAACTTTTGATTTGTATATTTGGTATTCCAAGTCCAACTCATAATAGCTTTCTTCGAGGAAGTCAATACGTCCCAAAGCTTGGGACAGAAGCTCCCAATTCTCAACTTTGTGATTGATCGCGAACTGCAGTCTCTCTTTCAGGTCCATAATTAAACACCTCCAGCCCATACACCATCACTGGCACTGTTTCCTTTTGGCAGCCCAAACAAAAAAACTCGTGCCGATCGTGAGCGGCCGCCATCAACGTGCATTGGCAGTGCTCACACTCGTACAAAATTTCCATTAATACTCGTCCAGCATAAGAGCGCAGCAGACAAATCCTAGGGTAAACCCTAGGGCCGCCGAGAAAAACATGTACATGTCCATTAGCTACCCTCAATCAAGTCAGGCACTGGCGCCTTTGGCATCGGCGCAAACTTCGCCGCCATCTCCTTTATGTCTGCCTCGACATCAGAAGCCGCTCCAAACTCCGAAGCAAAGGCCAGATAATTAATACCGTCAACATAATGATCCACATTTGTTTTATCGCGCTTCATGCGCACCAACTTAGTTATATGATGTATCATCGCAATGTCGTGTAAGGATAAATCCTTACCAATCAGCGTTGACGCAATCTTTGCAATTTCTGTATGCACATCAATAAGGTCGCCGTAGCGGCTTCTTTCGTTTAAGATCGAAATAGCTTTTGACATTGTGTTTTGGTAGTCCATTAAACTTACTCCTGAATGTAGTACACGTTTGGTTGATATATATTTTTGTCGTCCAATACGGCTGCAATCTGTCAGATAGCCGCCTGCATATTTTTAGCATGGTTTGGATCATACACTTTTACCTTGCCAACATATCTGTAGTTTAATCCCAACTCGCCGGCATTGAAGTGCTTTTGAGTCTGCGGATCTCGGTAATACTCGTCAACGATTAAAAAATCGTTAATTGAGAGCGCGTTAATAAACCCGTCAATACTGTCAACAGGATACTCGCAAATGACTTGATGCGTTGGCCTGCCCGTATTGCCAGGCATGTTCATTGTTATAAGGAATTTCATGTTTGCTCCAATTGATTAAAATGGGAGGAGTTGCCCCCTCCCATAAATTCAATCAACCAAAGTCTTCGTCGTCGTCAGCAATGACAGCCTTCGGCGCGGATACTTTAGTCGATCCAGTCGTGGGTGCGGACGCCTTCACTTTCGGTGACGAAGACGGACGCGATGACGGCACAAGGTCGTCTGGGCGGTCAACCCAGCCGGTAATTTCGAACACGGGACGGTAGTTCGTGCTCTTTGTTGCGCCCTCTCCGGTTGACACTGCAACCGTGTCGGCGAGCGCCACGACAGGCAGTTTGCCCATGTTATTTACGAGTCCCTCCTCGTAAAGGTCGTGGAGCGCGTCAACTCCTGCTAAGAGCGCCTTGGCATTGCCCGCTAATTCGCGCACGTCACCGCCGCAGCTCTTATTCAATTTAATCACCAACCGCACGCCCTGACGGTGCATGTCGGATGGCTTCTCTGGCAGTCCCTCACTGATGTGGTTCATCACAAAGTCAGGGGCGCCACCGTCAAACTTAATCCAACCAACTTCGACATTTTCTAAGTCCATTACAGCCTTAAAGTTTTTTGTAATATCGACTTGGTTCCACGAGCCGTCCACTTTGTCGCTTTTGAACATGCGACCGGCGCGGCAGTCAAACTTGCAAATCGGAAGGTAGTTACCACCACCAGAAGATAAATTTAATCCAAGTGCCATTTTATCAGTCCTTCTACAAAATGCCGCTATCTAGCCAGCGGCTTGCTCTTGCCCACGCGGGCGAAGCTCACATGCCCCATATCTCAAACGCCGCTTGGCGTGTTGCGGGGTCATTAAAATAAAAACTGTCAACGTCGGGGACAACCAATTGCGCCAACTCCTTCGGGTCGTCGCTCTGGGATAAAAATCGTTGTATGGTTAACGCCACGCGCTCAAGCGCCTTGACGTGCTCGCGCTTGTTTTCCAGCTGATACGTCGCGACTTTCTTTGACGTGACGTAAGTAATGCGCGCATCCAAATTGTCGCCACGCGCCGCGACATACAGTGCCACCTGACGTGCGTGGTTTGTGCTGATCTTTGACGGCAGTGCGTGCGTTGTTTTCAAATCAACAAGCACACCGTGATTTTCCCACTCAAGGTCATAGAAACCAATAAGTGGCACGGCCAATCCCTCAACCTGATATTCAATTTTGCCCTGCGTGCTGCTCGGTTTTCCGTATGGCCAAAGTTCCGACAATCCCTGCTCAACCATTTCCGGAATTGCCGCATACTCTTTATCGCGGCGCGGGTCTGACGACAGTGCAGACAATTTATCAAATTCTTTTTTGGCAACGGCCTGACACTCAAACAGATTCGCGTCATTCATCAAGCCGTGAACAATCCCAGCCTCAACTGCCGTGCCACGAAAGGCGGCGGCGCCCACTTGCGTGCGCACATTCATCAGCCGCTCCATGACATACATGGCGGGCGATGCAATAAACAAATTGCATTGTGATGGCGACAAGTGTTTGATGTTGTACTTCTCAAATGGGTTGTTCATTTACATTCCAGTTCAATTTGGTTTGCCCCTTATGAAGCATTCAAAATAATTCGTCAATAGGGGCTGTTGACATTCGTGACAAATTGTCACAAGATGCGCAAATCATATCTATAGGAGAATAAATATGATCAACAATCAACTGCAATCCATTATTGACCGCATTGAGCGGCTGGAAGACGAAAAGAAGTTACTGACGCAATCAATTAGTGAAATCTACACCGAAGCAAAAAGCAATGGCTATGATCCAAAGATCTTGCGTAAAGTCGTTGCCCTGCGCAAGAAGACCGACGAGCAGCGCAAGGAAGAGGAAGCCCTCATGGAAACTTACATGGCGGCACTGGGCATGCTATCAGACACGCCCCTCGGTCAAGCTGCATTGGAAAGAGAATTTAAAAAGTGACACCTGAGCAGTGGCAAATTATTGCGGAGATCGCCAAAGACCTTGGCATCCTCGACCACACTATACGTCAGTGGCGTAGTCGCAATAAAGTTCCCTACCATATGCAAATCGAAATCATGATGCGGTCTAGCGGCCGCATCAGATACAAAGACTTTGCCAAACATAATAATAGGAACAAAGTAGCATGACTTGCATCCTCGGCATCGACCCTGGCATCTCTGGCGCCGTCGCGTTTTACTTCCCAAAAGAAAACCGCGTGTCCGTCTACGATACGCCCGTTGCCGGCAATCAGGTCGATGGCGCTGGTTTATTTCATCTCATCAATAAGTATAATCCCAGTGCGGCCATGATCGAGGCCGTCCACTCAATGCCTGGCCAAGGCGTCGCCAGCACTTTCAAGTTCGGTATGGCTTACGGTATCGCGATCGGCACCGTCGCCGCCAGCATGATCCCCTATCACCTTGTTAGCCCCGTGCGCTGGAAAAAGCACTTCCGCCTGACATCAGACAAAGACGAATCACGCGCGCTGGCAATTAGATTGTGGCCCGAAAATCAAGGATTTAGCAGAAAAAAGGATAATGGTCGCGCGGAGGCAGCGCTGTTAGCACGCTTCTACGTCGAAACCATACAGTAATTGGGGCTTCCCCCAATCGGACCCTGACGCACAGGGAGTTAAATAACAGGAAAACTAAAATGTTAGATAAAACTTCTAAAGCAATCCAAATCACCGCCCCCAAAATTAATACAATAGCTTTTAAGCTAATCGGCACTGCGCCCTTCGTGCAGGCCCGCTTCAGCGAAAAAGCCAAAAATATGATGATGGGCAAAATGGCGGAAGGAACAACGGCGCGCGGTAAAAAAGTCCGCGAGGCCCGCGACTTCGACGAGGACTGCGTCAACGCCATGCACATTGGCGTGGATGGGCATGTTGGCGTTCCGGCTGGTGCATTTCGCGCGGCCATGATCTCCGCCTGCCGCCTCGTCGGATTTAAAATGACACTTGCCAAACTGTCTGTGTTCGTTGAAGCAGACACGTTTGACCGTGTCGATGGCGTCCCGCTCGTGCATCTACATGGCGACTGGGAACGCAACGACATGCACGTCCGTAACGCCACCGGCGTGATTGACATTCGCGTTCGACCCCTATGGCGCGAGTGGCACATCAATCTCCGCGTGTCTTACGACGGCGACCAATTCACCGACAAGGACGTTGCAAACCTCATCATGCGTGCGGGTATGCAGGTCGGCATCGGTGAGGGACGGCCCGACTCCAAGTCCTCCGCCGGACTTGGCTGGGGTACTTTCAAAATAGAGGGAATGTGATGCCAAGAATTTCAAGCAAACGACTCGCGGCTATCCGCGAAGAGCTTGAAGCCATTGCCAAATCGGGGGTTCTTACCCCCGAAGAGGTGGTGCGCTCCGCAAGCAATCCAAACTCCGCCATGCACGATCAATTCAATTGGGACGATCAAGAGGCCGCGCACAACTACCGCCTGCAGCAGGCGCGGCAGCTGATCAAGACCGTCACGGTTGAGATTGTGCGTCAGGACAACAAAGTCGTTCTCGCGCCCATGTTTACGCAAGCGCCGCGTAAAAGTGGCGAGGGATATTACCACACGCAAATCATCGCCAGAAATACGCCAAGCCGGCTGGAAATCGTTTTGATGCGCCTCAATCAAATCTCGACGATGCTCCATAATTTGGCGGCTCCTGAAGTTGACGACCTTCTGTCGGAAGTCAATCGCGTCAAAGCGCGCCTTGAACGTCAGCTCAATTCTGACTGACAAGGCAGGCGGGGAAAGGCCTGTTGAGGCTTGGACGGGTCCGGCAAGGCAGGCTAGGAGAGGCGGGGTATGGCGCGTTCAGGTCAGGCACGGCAGGCGAGGCGGGTTTAGGCTAGCTTCGGTCCGGTCTGGCATGGCATGGCAGGCAGGGACGGGCATCGAATGGCAGGGCGGTGAATGGCAAGGTGTGGCAGGCGTGACATCGCAAGGCTACGCACCGTTGGGTAAGGATTGGCATGGCAGGCAAGGTCCGGCGGGATCAGGCTAGTCGAGGAAGAGCGTGGCAGGCAGGGCGAGGAAAGGTCAGATAAGTCACGGATTGGCTCGGCAGGCTCGGATAGGCAGGGATCTGTTCGGTATGGCAGGGCAAGGCAGGCGAGGTATGGATCGGTATGGTCTGGCAAGGCATAGCAAGGCAGGCCCGGCACGGCGTGTCACGGTCAGGCCGAACTAGGTTTGGCAAGGCAGGCGAGGCATGGAGCGGCCGGGTCTGGCGTGGCACAGCAAGGCAAGGCAGGCGTGGAGAGGATTGGCGAGGTTAGGCATCGTCCGGTCTGGTTCGGCAGGGCAGGCAAGGATAGGCGGGGATCGGTCCGGCGTGATTCGGCTAGGCATAGCAAGGCAGGCGTGGCATGGCCAGATGCGGACACGTCCGGCGAGGTTAGGCAAGGCAGGCGAGGCGTGGCTAGACTTGGATCGGCGGGGTTATGCAAGGCAGGCGGGGCGAGACATGGTTCGTCAAGGCTAAGTGCGGCAAGGTATGGCATCGCAGGCCGGGCGTGGTTTGGCATGATTTGGAGCGGCGAGGTGTGGCCAATTTGGCAAGGCAGGCGAGGCATGGCCAGGTTCGGTCCGGTCCGATTAGGCAAGGCAGGCGAGATTAGGCGTGGATTGGCAATGATGGGCGAGACGAGGCAGGCAAGGAAAAATGAAATATTTATCAGTATGCTCAGGAATAGAGGCGGCAACAGTGGCGTGGCACCCCATTGGCTGGCAGCCACTGGCATTTAGCGAAATAGAAAAATTCCCTCGTCAAGTATTGGCATATCATTACCCCGACACGCCATGCCACGGTGATTTTACCGTTTTGCGTGATCAGGATTGGATTGTTGATGCCGATTTGTTAGTGGGTGGAACGCCCTGTCAAGCGTTTAGCGTGGCGGGATTGCGCCAATCGCTGTCAGACGATCGTGGAAATTTAACATTAGAATTTGTGAGATTGGCCGATGCAATTGACAATGTTCGACATGATGCAGCACGACCCCCTGCCATCATCGTCTGGGAAAACGTCCCCGGCGTCTTGTCCGTCAAAGACAACGCCTTCGGATGCTTCCTTGCCGCCCTTACGGGAAATGATGCCCCCCTCATCCCGACAGGGGGAAAGTGGACAAACGCTGGTTTGGTTGTTGGTCCCAAAAGATCAGCAGCGTGGCGTGTCCTTGATGCCCAATATTTCGGAGTGGCCCAACGACGCCGTCGTGTGTTCGTTGTCGCAAGTGCTAGAGACGGATTCGATCCAGCAGAAATACTTTTTGAGCGCGAAGGCGTGCGCAGGGATATTGCGCCGAGCCGCAGTGCGGGGAAAGGATCTGCCAGAGGCATTGAAATTGGCCCTTCTGGAGGTAATTTCACCGAATTAAATCCAACATTAGACGCGCGTGCCAAAGATGGTCCGATAAGAAATCAGATTGCTGGTGCTGTTTTAGCTGCCCGTATGGTTGCATTTGGCGAATATGTTGAAGATGGAACTGCCAGCGCAATGAAGGCTCGCGATTGGAAAGATGCAACAGATTTAGTAGCGCAACCAATTGGTATTATATTGCATGGGTCTGATGGCACAGTAAATACTGCAAGTTACACTGAAGTTTCTAATGCTTTATTATCCAGAGCACCAGGCGGTATTCAAAACAGCACAACAACAGCTGTCATGCAACCAATAGCATTTGATTTGGCGCAAATTACAAGTGCGACAAACAGATCAAGGGCTGAAAGTGAGCTGCCGACTGGAACTTTAAGTTCAAATAGCAACATGCATGTAGTACAACCAATTGCATTTAACTCAAAAGACTACGGCAGTGACGCTACAACGGACATGTCGCCTACGCTTCGCTCTCTTGGCGCATATGATGCAAATGGTGGGGGAAGTATGGCGGTAGCGCAACCAATCAATATCTTTGGCGGCAATAAGCGGCCCGATCGGCCAGAGGGCGGGTTTTATGTTGATATGGATGCAATCACCAGCAAGACATTGGATGCCGCATCTGGGTTAAACCCAACTGCGGCACAAGGAGGCACAGCCGTAATGCAACCAATTGTCATACGCGAGAGTGGACAGGGTTATTGGATGGAAGATGACAAAGCAGGTACTTTACGCGCTGAAGGAGAAGACAGGCCAAGCAGGCCAAGTCATGTAATTGCACAACAAATGGCAGTGCGCCGCCTGACCCCGCGCGAGTGTGAGCGATTGCAAGGTTTTCCTGACGACTACACTGCAATCCCAAACGCCGCCGATGGCCCGCGATATAAAGCCCTTGGCAACAGCATGGCCGTTCCTGTAATGCACTGGATCGGCAAACGCATACAAAATTATATTGAGATAAAAAATGGAAAATAACATGAATTACGACTTGGAATTTGGCGGCACCGCCGACTGGGCAAGGTTTTACCGCACGCTTAAATGGCAAATCGTTCCCGCCGTCAGCCCACAAAAAGGTAAGCAGTGGAAGCGACCGCTCGTCGAGTGGCGGCCGCTCCAGCAGGAACTGGTCCCCGACCTTACCTTCGAGCGCTGGTACGGCGCCAATGGCGACTACGTCAAAGAAAAGAATATCGGCATCATCACCGGCCAAGCCTCCAACATCGTCGTCATCGACCTCGACATTCAGCGGCACGAGTCGGCGGCAGGGTGGTGGCAGGCCATGCAAGACCGACAGCAGACAGCCGGCGAACTTGAGACCGTCTTTCAAAAAACTGGCGGCGGTGGCCTGCAATACTTCTTCAAGATCCCCGCCGGATGGTCGGCACCCACCTGCAAGACAAGCCTCGGCATCGACATACGCGGACAGGGCGGCTTCGCCGTCATTGCCCCCAGTCTGCACGAGTCAGGCAAAAATTACGACTGGGCCGAGAATAACGGCCCGCATGAAATAGACGTCGCCGAATGCCCGCAGTGGCTATGCGAGGAGATTGATCACCTCGCCGAGGAATTTGGCGGCAAGACAACAACAAACGTCAAAGGTGAAAAAACTTCATCGCCGAAGTATGAGATCTCGATTTCTGGCCGCGTTCAAGATGGCCGCGAGGAATACATGACGCGCCTGATCTGGGGGACACTTGTTAACCTTCGGCGCGAAGCCCCGATGATCAATGATGCATTCCTCACAACTGAGATGAAGAAAGCGTTCGAAGTCTATGAAAAGAAAACGAAATCACGAATTGTTGAGCCTGAGACCGACAATGCCGTTCTACTAGAACGGGAAAATCGCGGAATATCGCTCTTCACGCAAAAGTGGAACACTGCCGCCGCGCAGTGGTGGGATAAAGTGTCTGACCACGCCAAGGAAGAGCGTTCGGTAAAGGACACCGCTCGCCCTTTTGACCCGACGGAATACACGATCGATTCCGAAACTGGCGAGATTTTGCTGAAGTTTTCGAAAGAGCCATTTATCGCAATACCCAAATCGGCATTTGGGTATTCGGACGAGGATAACTTCAGCAGCGACAACGAAAAGCCAAAGATCAAGGACAAGTATCTCCTTATCCCTTCAACAAAACTTACCGACGAGCAGGTGAAGTGGCTGCTGCAAGACCTCATACCCATGATGGCCTTCGTGGCCCTCTACGGCAAGCCTGGCACGTTTAAATCGTTTGTGGCGCTTTACCTAAGCGCCTGCGTCGCCTTGGGCCTCATGGCCTTTGGTAAGAAGTCTGAGGCGGGCGACGTCGTTTATATTGCGGGTGAGGGCGGCGCTGGCCTCAAACGTCGTCTAGACGCCCTCCGCAAGCGTCACGACATGCCAGAGATACCGAACCTGTATTTCCTGAAGAGCCAACTTAACCTGCGCTCGACAATGGAAGACCTAGCCGGACTCCTTGCTTCAATCAAAAAGAACAACATCAAGCCGAAGCTGATTGTCATCGACACGCTGGCGCGGGCCTTCGCCGGCGGCAACGAAAACACCTCCGAGGACATGGGCGCCTTTATTAATATCATCGGCCTCCTGCAGCAGGCGACCGGATCCGCCGTCATGATCGTCCACCACAGCGGCAAGGACGAGGCACGCGGACAACGCGGTCACAGCAGCCTCCTCGGCGCTGTGGACGCGGAACTGGAGCTGACGCGCATATCCGACGAGAACTCGGACGAGCGCATCGGGCAGATCCTCGTGACCAAACAGAAGGACGGCGAGGACGGTTTCAAGCTTATGTTCCAAATGGAAACTGTAGCACTCAGTGCTATAGATCCGGAACACAAGAGCCTTGCTCTGGTGCCGATTGAGATATCCGAAACGCCCGCCAAAAAGAAGATCGACCGAACCCTCAATGCGAATGACAAAACGGTTTTAGCGGCGCTTAGAATGGCTATCAATGAGGGTGGCGAAATGGTCGGCCTGTCGCAGATCCCAGCCAACACACGGGTCGTTAACGTCAATGCTTGGCGCCAATATTACTATGCTGGCAACCCAAATGGCGAAGACACGAAGCGGAAGACGTTTGCAAGGGCTGTTGAGCGCTTAGTGTCCCACGGGACAGTTGGCAGTTGGGCAAATTATTGTTGGATTACAAATGCTTAACTTTTGCGGGACAGTGCGGGACAGTAACGGGACAGTTGAAAGGGACACTTTCCCGACAAGACTTTTTGCTTGCGGGACACAAGGGACAGCTTACGCGGACACTCCCCCTTACAGGGGAGTGCCGCAGTGTCCCGCGCAAATGTCCAGATTTTTGTCCCTTGACGATTGGCGCGGCTCATATTACTAGGCAAATAACTAGGGACTTCCTAGGGACATGGAGGACGAAGTTATGAGCACTGAACTTATTGAAGACGGCCACAGAAAAGTTGGGTTGAGATTTTTGGTTGTTAGGCCTGACGAGGTTGAAGTTTTTAAAGAAGGCGACTGGCACGCTGTAAAAATTGAAGGGTGGAGCAATGAGAAGTTTTCAAACTTCAAACTGTTTTATTACAAAAAAGCCAAAAAGAATGTTTGGCAAATAACGATAAGCTCAAGTCGGGTTGTTGTGTCGAGCAAAGACTACAAGCTTTTGATCGAGCATTACCCAGACAAAGTCGAATGGATCATCCAAAAATTAATGGAGCGCATGAATGGCGAAGAAACCAACCAGCAATCAGCCGGCGACTAAACCGGCTGAACCCACTTGGCAGTCGCACCCCTCGACCTACTTCGGCGGTCAGGCGGAGATCGATGAGGTGGATCTCGTTGCGCGGGACATGGAGGCGAAGTGGGGAGCCGACCGGCTGCGGCTGATGGTCGATCCCGAACTGCGTGCCAAGTTTGACTCGCAGCGGCACAAGCTCGACCGAGCGATTTGGTACGGCTCCCTCGACGACGTCCGCACCGAAGCACGGCGCATGATCGTCGCCTGGCTCGCTCTCGACCGTAAAGCTACAGAAATGGGCCGTGAGCGGCTCAAGCCGACGGTGTGGGAAATTCCCCTATCCAACGGCACGGTGGCCGCCCTCGTGCGTTACAATGAGGATGTGAAAGATGTTTCGGCTGATAGTCGGTGGGTGCAAATCTACACGATGGACGAAATCGGGCGCCTAATTGCCGGCTTCCCCGAAATTGTCAGGGCCAAAGAGATCTGGAAGGGCGCCGAAATCACGCAGGTCAAAACCAATATCATGAAAGATCGGAATGCGCTTGAACAATCAATGGCTGACCTCAATGATCCGATGCCGTTTTAAACGCACAAAAAAGGCCGCTGAGCGGCCTCTTTCGTTTTATGCTGCTGGGGTGCCTTTGGGTGGTGGTTCGTCCTCTGGCGATGCCTCTAAATTGTTTGCAAGCCATTCCACCGTAATGATGCCCTGATCAAATGCCTTGACCAGCAGACTGACCGAATTGGGGATCTGGTGGTTGTCAGACAGCCAATTGAACACACTGCGGTTAGTCACGCCCATTACCAGAGCGAGGTCAGGCACAGTTAAACTGTGCCTCCCCATGATCGCGCCTAATTCCCTGCCCTTCATGCCGCCTCCTGCTCCTGTTCAGCGCTGCGGAGGACGACATCGTAACCCATTTCGTCAGCCAATTCCAAAAATGCCTCATGCATTCTTGCGGCGTGGTAGTTCATAACATTGAAATTGTCCGCGTAATGAACCAACATTGCGTGGTCGGCCAAGTGACGAGCGTGATATTTTGCTCCAAGAACTTGTTCTACAGTCATGATATTTCTCCTTAAATTAAAAATTGGTTTGATATGAGGAAGTTAATTTCTGCGTCAGTGGCCACGCAGATGGCCATCGGGTGCCGCTCCAAATACGCCTGCAACTTGCTGCGGTTTTTCATAGAAGGCACTTTGCGATAAGTGTTGATCAGCCTCGACATGGCAGCCCCCTCACGCGAACGCGGGGGACTTGGCCACGACGCGAGGCGTCAGGGTCGGCTTGATGGCCGTTGCGTGGCAGCGGACAAAGTCCTCAGCCGACAACAGCGTCTGCGCCAGATCCTTGCTGAACGTGGTGGGGAAAGTCTTGGTAATGACCACGTCAGCCTTTGTGCCAGCAAAGGTTGCGGACTCAATCATTTTGTCGTTGGCCATAAATACAGCCACTTCCAGCAGCTGCTTTTTGATTGCATCGCGCTGCTTGGTCAATTCCTTGACCTGAGCGTCGATGGCGGCGAAGTCGTCTACGAGTGCGGTGATGTTTGACATGTTAATCTCCATAAATGTCATAAGGTTTAAGTCAGTGTTTGTAGGTTAGTGAAGTATTTTCATAATGTCAACAACAAAAATGAAAAAACTTCACTTTTTTATTTTTACGCGACGCCAGTCAAAATAGCGTCAATCAGCAATTTAGGGTTGTTGTAATAGTTTTTGTTTGGTTCAGCCTCAAGCTTCTCAGCCAAAACCTGCGCCAGTGCCTGCTTGTCGGCATTGTCAATGGTCATCACGCGGTAAGGGCGCTCTGCCTTGCACTTGGTGCCGCCAATTTTTTTAAACTCCTGCACGATGCCCTGACGATCAGAGCGAGTTACGCGCGCCAAAAACAAAACCTCATAAGTTTTGGTGGTGCTGTGCAGGTTGGTCATGCTGCAGGTTTCCTCAATAGCGATGATGTCGTTTTTCTTTGCCTTGCCCATGTTAATCTCCATTAAAAATTGATGATAAGGAGAATTGCCGCCACAAAGGTGGCAATCCCAGCGAGTTCAAACACATCCCACAAAAAGCTTTTCATAATCAGCCCCAATCTTTGAGGTCAGTGTTTTCAACATAACCAGCGCGGTACTCAGCAATCTGCTCGTCCGTCAGGTCAGTGACGCGGCTGCTGCCAACATAGTAGTGAGGTGTCATTTTGCGGCCGTAATAGCTGTCAGCACCACCACGGTCATAGAGCGAGCCGTGATCGCGATTCATTCCGTCATTTTCAATTTTCATGGTGTTGTAACGCATTTTAGTCTCCATTTGGTTAATGTCATTTGATGATTTGAATTTAATGAAGTATCTTCACAATGTCAACAACAAAAATGAAAAAACTTCATTTTTTTATAAAAAAATTTGGGGCGTTGAAAAATTGGCAAAAAATGCTATTTTATAGCAATGGAGAATGCATATGGCTAAATTAAAACCAGGACCGCCTTCAAAGTTTACCCAAGAACTTGCCGACCAGATTTGTGATCTGATGGTCGAAGGTCACGACTTGGTCGAATCATGCGATATTTTAAAATTAAATAGACGAACTGTGTTTCGTTGGCTAAACGAATACCCTGAGTTTGACACACAATGCGCGCGCGCGCGTGAGACGCTCACAGAAGTGCGCTTGTCGAAAGTCCGCGAAAAAGTCGTAAAAGCCCAACAAACCGGCGTTGATCCAAACCTGCTCAAAATCGAGGTTGGCTTCGAGCAGTGGGTCGCGGAGCGCATTGCGCCACGTTACTCAACGCGGACAAAGACCGAAGTGTCTGGACCGAACGGCGGACCGGTGCAGATTGAGCGCGTTGATCTGTCTCACTTGTCGGACGAGGAGTTAGAGATCCTCGACATCGCGCTGAACGGCCGCGCGGACGACGAGGACGACGATGAATAAGATCCTGCAGCTGTCGCGCGCGGCAGAGCAGCAGGTGTGTGAGCGATCACTGGCGGCGTTTATTCGTAAAGCTTGGCACGTCGTCGAACCTGGTTCAAAGTATCAACATAACTGGCACGTTGATTTTATTTGCGAGCATCTCGAAGCTATCACCGACGGCATCACATTAGAAGATGGCTCGCCATATAATCGCCTGCTGATTAACGTGCCGCCAGGATCGATGAAGTCGCTGCTGGTGAACGTCTTCTGGCCGGCTTGGGAGTGGGGGCCGCGTAACATGCCCCACCTTCGTTACGTTTGTGCGGCGCACAAAGTCGAGAACCTGTCATCCCGCGACTCGCGCCGCATGCGTGAGTTAATCCTATCCGAGTGGTATCAAGGGCTGTGGGGCGATCGGGTGCAGCTGGCGCGTGATCAAAACGAAAAACTGAATTTCGTTAATACCGCGCAAGGCTTCCGCATCGCGACCGCGATGACAAGCCTCACCGGTATTCGTGGCGACCGCGTGATCATCGACGACCCGCACAGTGTTGACTCGGCGGCGTCGGAAGTGCAGCGCGAGGCAGAAATCACCACATTCCTCGAAGCAATCCCCTCGCGCCTCAACAATCCCAAGCGGTCGGCGATCGTCGTCATCATGCAGCGCCTGCACGAGGAAGACATCAGCGGCGTGATCCTCGACCGCAATTTGGGCTACGACTACATCATGCTGCCGATGCTGTACGATCCCGACCGCGCCTTTCCGACTAAGCTGGGCGCCGTTGACGTGCGCGAGATCCCAGGCGAGCTGCTATTCCCCTCGCGCTTCTCGCAGGCCGTCGTTGATCGCGACCGCCGCGTCAGCGGCGAGTACGCGTTCGCCGGCCAAATGCAACAGTCGCCGTCGCCGCGCGGTGGCGGCATTATTCCGACCGAGGACTGGCTACTATGGGACGCGCCCGACAACCAATATCCGCCATTTGACTTTATCATGGCCAGCCTCGACACGAGTTACGGCGAGAAGCAGGAATCAGACTACAGCGCGATGACGGTCTGGGGCATATTCAGCGGCGACCCAAAGGTGCGCGCCACGCGCTACGTTGATCGGTATGGCAAGAAGGGCGAGGAATTGCCTGACCTTGAGGGCTATCAGGACGTCGAGGCGATCCCGAAGGTCATGCTGATGTATGCGTGGCAAGAACGGTTGCCGATCTCCAAACTGGTCGAAAGGGTGGCCGGCGATTGCAAAAAGCTTAAAGTTGACAAGCTGTTAATCGAATCGGCGGCCGCTGGCCTGTCCGTTCACCAAGAGATCCGCCGCCTTTACAACCACGAGCTGTTCGGCGTGCAGCTGATCCCGACCGGCCGCATCGACAAAGTGGCGCGCCTGCACTCAATCAGCCACCTGTTTGCCGAGGGCATGATTTACGCGCCCGATAAGGACTGGGCGCAGACCGTTATTAACCAAGTTTCCAATTTCCCAAAAACCAAGTACGATGACCTCACCGACACCGTTTCGATGGCGTTGCGCCACTTGCGTGAGATTGGCCTGCTGACCCGTGGGCCGGAGCGTTTGGCTGAAATTGATTCCTTCAAGCGGAGCTACGGCAAGCCTGCTCCCCCATTATATGCGGTGTAAAATGATCAAAGCTTGGGCCATTGTTGACGAAGCAGACGAGAAAAACCACTGGAATGTCCAAGTTCACGGCCAGCCGCCTTACGATTATTTCCGAATCTATACGATTAAGGCGAAATCTGATAATGATGCGGCGCAGGAAGGGCTGAGGCGGTTCGTCGAAGAGGTCGAGACGCTTGGACCAGAGGACAATTACACATGCCACTAGCGACAGGCTTATCGCCAAATTTGCGTCTTTTGGACGACAACCAGCCGCGTATTCCGCAGACCGGCGCGCCTGAAATCGAGATTATTGAGGGCGGCAAGATGCCGCAGGCCAGTGGCGACGCCTTGCAAATTGAGCATGATGACGGGTCTATTACGATCAGTTTAGACGGCAAACCGATTAACCCCGGCGCTGACAAGCCGCGCGGCGGTTGGTTTGACAACCTTGTTGACGACATCGACGACATGGAGCTGGGCCGCATTTCCGAGATGCTGATGCGCGGCGTGAGCGACGACATTGAGAGCCGCAAGGACTGGATTGAAGACAGGGCGCAGGGCATCAAGCTGTTGGGCTTGAAGATCGAGATCCCTGGTCAGCAAGGCGCCAGCGACGGCGCGCCGATCGAGGGCATGAGCAAGGTGCGGCACCCGCTCCTGCTTGAGGCCTGCCTGCGGTTTCAAGCCAATGCTCGCAGCGAGTTGTTGCCGACCGACGGTCCGGTTAAGATCCGCGACGACGGGTCTAACGCGACGCTGGCGCAGGACGAGCTGGCGCAGGCATTGGAGCGCGACCTAAACCACTTCCTGACGGTCACCGACCAGAGCTATTACCCCGACACCGACAAGATGCTGTTGATGTTGGGCTTTGGCGGCACGGCGTTCAAGAAGGTTTACTTTTGTCCGTTACGAAATCGTCCGGTAAGCGAGACGGTTGACGCTGACGACTTAATTGTCAATAACGCGGCAACTGACTTGAGCAATGCCAAGCGCATTACGCACCGCTCGATGATGCGCAATTCGACGGTCAAGCGCCTGCAAATCCTTGGCGTTTATCGCGACACCGAGTTGTCAACCGCTAAGATGCCGAACCTCGACAGCGTGCAGTTGGAGAAAAACGCGCAGCAGGGCATATCGAACGAGTCAAACAATCCAGAAGACCGCGACCGTGAGATCTATGAGATCTATTGCGAACTGGATTTGAAGGGATTTGAGCATAAATATAAGGGTCATGAGAGCGGTTTAGAAATACCGTACCGCGTCACCATCGACGTATCGTCCCGCAAGATTTTAAGTATTGTTCGCAATTACGATGAAGATGATCAAGAACTTCCTGAAGCGCGGATCAATTTCGTCAAGTATACGTTTGTTCCAGGCATGGGCTTTTACGACATTGGTCTGTTGCACATCTTGGGTAATACGACGAATGCTTTGACGGCTGCTTGGCGTGAGATGTTGGATGCTGGCATGTACGCCAACTTCCCTGGCTTCCTCATGGCCGACAACGGCGCACGCCAGAACACCAACATCTTCCGCGTGCCGCCTGGCGGTGGCGCGTTGATTAAGACCAACGGCATGAAGCTTAACGAGGCGATCATGCCGCTTCCTTATAAGGACGTTGGCGGCGGCCTGATGACATTGACCGAAAACATGGCCCAAACGGGTATGCGGATTGGTGGCACGTCTGAGCAACAAGTTGGCGAGGGGCGCGCTGACGCGCCTGTTGGCACGACGTTGGCGATGATTGATCAAGCCACGAAGGTCATGAATGCCGTGCATAAGCGCATGCACGCGGCGCAGGCTGAAGAGTTCCGGCTGCTGGTGCGGACGTTCAAAGAGAACCCCGAATCGTTCTGGCAGCGCAATCGCAAACCCGCTTACAAGTGGGATGAGGATACGTTCCTGAAAGCGATTGAAGATTATGAATTGACACCGCAGGCAGATCCCAACACTGCGAGTCACAGCCAGCGCGTGATGAAGATCACGGGCCTGAAGCAATTGCAGGCCGCGTCTCCTGACATGTATGACGGCAAGGCGATTGACACGGCGGCGTTGCAGACGATGGGCTGGAATAATCCAGATCAGTTCTTTAAGCAGGGCGGCGCTGAAGACATGATGAAGAACCCAATGGTTATGAAAGAAATCGCCGAGTTGGCGATTAAAAAACAAGATTCGGAGTCAAGAGCCAAAACAGCGCAGGCGTCGGCCACGGCCGCGTCGGCAAAGGCCATGCAGGACTCGACCGACTCGCAGCTTAAACAGCAGCAGGTGGCGGCTGACGTTAAACGCACGCAGGCCGAAACCATGCGCATTATGGCTGAGGCGCAGCAGCTGCAGGCGGGCGGTCAGGCTGATCCGACTAAGGTAATGGACTTGCAGGTGCAGCAGGCGGAGATTGCGCAGCGTGGCCGTGACTCGGAGCTAGACGCCATGAACCGCATGCGCGACCGTGAGAGCCGCGAGCGGTTGGAGGCGGTGAAGATGGGGCTTGAGTTGTCGCAGAACCCGCAAGAGATTCAGACATTTAACCAGATTGTCAAACCTGACATGATTCAACGCCTTGAGGCCAATGAGGAGCCGCTGTTGGGCGATAGCGGTAAGGGGATAAAATGAGCAGGGACATCCGACGCGCACTGATGATTGCCCGCAGTCATTACGCTGACGGCGGCGAGACAGATCCTATGCAAGATCAAGATGTTGGCAATTTTAATTTTAGCCAAATTCCTATTGTGCCAAATATTCGTGATGGTTCAACTTTTGCACCTCGTGATTTTTCTTATAATCCGTTCCCAACAGTTCGTTCTGCTATTGAGGCGGCCCGCGCAGCCCAAAGGGATACGCAAGTTTCGCCAATGGAATCATACAACCGGCTATATCAGATTCAAGACCCCATGCAGATTACGGATTCGGCTGCTGCGCGCACCCGCATGGCTTATGATGAGGCGCGCCCCAGCCAGACATTTTCCGAAATGCTGCCATCAGGGCAAGACGTCAAAGATGCCGCGATGATGGTTGGTGCCGGTTTTGGTTCGTTTGTTCCTGAAACAGCGCATTTTGTTGGTATGGCAAAAGATGTTTTAAGCGGCAAACGTCCTGATTTTGATGCCAAAACGCCATTTGGTTATGAAGAAATGGTCGAGCGTGCCAAGCATGCCGGTGAAATTTCTGAAAAACCATCGGTAGTGGCGCAATTGATCGGCGCAGGCAGCCAATTTTTGACTGACCCTGTTAATATCGCAAGCGCGTTGAAGGCTGTTGCCGGTGCAAAACTGGCAATGGCTGGGTTGCCTGCAAAAGCTGGTGAAACAGAACGCGCAATACAAGCTGCAAAAAATATTGCAAAAGAGCCGGAAGTGTATGGGCCGCATGAATTGTATGGGCCGCATGAAAATTATGGACCTCAACAGCCTGTAAAACAAGAGCCTCCTAAAGCATATTTTGAAATTGCTCCTGGCAAAACATGGGATGAGGTTCAACAGCAAGAATGGGAAACTCTTCATCCTCAAGCTAAACAAGCCATTTCAAATAAAATGATTGGCGAACACATTAGTGATTTGCAAAGATTGACTGGTATTACCGGTGAAGTGCGTGAAGGTTTGGGTGGTTTTGGGGGGCATACAAACCCCAATTTTACATTTGAGCCATATGATCCAAACCACATTGCACCTGCTTTAAATACACTGGGTGATTTTTTCCGTCAGGACGCCATGATGGGCGCGCATGCGGAACCATTTGAAAACAGCTTTCCGGCCGGTGTGGTGCGCATACATTTACCAGAAAATGTAACTCCTGCAGAAGCGCATGCGGTTTATGAAACTTTACATAAACAAGGTTTTGCCGATGGTCATTCGACTGACATCGGCAAGGGCACGATGGATATTATTTCAGGAAATAGCGGTGAAGAAGCGTTAGAAAATTCGTATAAAATTGACAAAGCCCTTGGTGGTCGTTACAATGTTTCGTCCTATCCAACAAATATATCATTTCCAGAACACGGAGAAAATTATGGCAGTTCTAGGCCTATTTCAGGCGGGTCATCCCCTCTATCCACATCCGCATCAAAAACCTACAATTCTCTTAAAACCAAAGCACAAAACCGCCTTGGCGAACTCATTACCGAAGCCCAAAGACAAGGCGGCGGACACGAAGGCGAAATAAGTTTTGGCGACACATTGTCGCCAGGACAACCACATCCTAACACGGTTTCGGCTTTAATGCCGACAACTACTAAAGAGTACAAAGGGCCACCTTTAGCAGGTGAAGCTCGCAATGATATTTCGCCATCATCGCACTCTCAACAAAATTTAGAAGAAACCGCAATGCGGATGTATAATCAACATCCTGCATTGTGGTCGCCTGCGATGGAAGGTCAGAATCCAACGCCCTCTGAAGCGTTGAAAAAGGTTACAGATTTTTATGTAAAAAATTTGCTTGCTCTTTGGGATAGAACTCCTCCTGAGCAGCGACAAACAAGCCGTTATTGGTATCGTTCCGCGCATGAAGTTGGCAATGCATATGCCGCAGAACATGGAATTGAACCTCGCGCCGCTCATGGCATGATGGCTGTTTTATCTCCTCAAAATCCTTGGGACAATAACGTCACGCTTGCAGAGCGCGTTATGGATACTATGCGCCATCATCAAGACACGCTGTGGACAGATGGCATGACGCAAATTGTGCGTGACAAAGGTTTACCAGAAATTAAATCAACCAAAAATGTTCAAGGCGTTAGTTGGAGCGATTTGCAAGGCAAAACTTTGCGCGAAGTTCTTGCGGAGCCAGATGGCGAGAAAAAAGCCGCCATGTGGGTGCGTGCTTTTGACGAAGCGCATAACCCACGAGAATATTTATCAATAAGTCCAACTGGCGAATTTTTAGGAACAAAACAAAACAAAAGTGGATCTGGTTCAGACACATCAATGTGGTATGGATACAACCCAATTCAAAAAGCAATTAGCATTTTTCGCGATCCATCGTTGGAAAATATTAATCAACAAGTTGGCAATCAACACAAAGTTCGTGAATTTTATAACGCAATTACGAACCCACATGATCCAAATGCGGTTGTTGTTGACACACATGCCGTTGCTGCGGGTGAATTTTTACCGCATGGCTCTTCGTCTAAAGTTGTACATCAAAATTTTGGTACATCACCAAGTTCTGAAGCCCAAGCCAAGATGGAGGCTAAGGGTGAGCCTTGGATAAAAGGTTACGATCCTCCTAAAAAAACAGGAAATACTGGCGCTTCAGGTGATTATCCAATGCATGCAGAGGCTGTTAGGCAAGCCGCATGGGCTAGAGGTGTTCATCCTTCTGAAATGCAATCTGTGACATGGGAAGCTATTCGCACATTGTTCACAAACAAAAGCCCTGCATTAATGCAATCGGCAAAAAATGTTTGGAAACAATATGCTGCCGGTGAAATTTCACATTCCGATGCGATTGATAAAATTATTGATTTGGCAGGCGGATTCAAACGTCCTGCATGGGCAAGCGAAGCTGGTAAAAGTCTTGGGAAGCCAACAACTGGTTCATATCAGCGAGCGCAAAATGTTACCAAAGAAACGCCTATGTTGCCGCGTCGAGATGCATTGCCCGAATCAAATGTTGAAGAATACGCAAGCGGTGGCAGCGTCATATCTCGCGCTCTTAAAATTTCCTCAAGATTCGGCCCTGTTGCTGCTCAGGATGCCGTGAATGTTGCCAAGCAGCTTGCACGGGGACGCCCGTAACATCCTAGGAGAACTGCAATGTCAGAGATGGCAAAGACCGCCCGCAAGGCGATGAAAGCTAAAGCGAGTCGGATGACCACCGACCCGCACCAGAAGGTGGACTCGTCCACTTGGACACCGCCAGAGCCGTTGAATACGGAAGCCAAGACCGGCATGCAGCCGCTGGTCAAGCGCACTTACAAGCGCGGTGGCAAGGTGTTGAAGGCAGAGGGCCATGAGTCGCACAAGCACGCTGGCCGCAAGCCACGCAAGAGCGGCGGCAAGGCAATGCCGTGGGTTGACGTGTTGATGAATCGTGACGAGCGCAAGGCTAACAGTTACCGCGAAGATGGTGACAAGCACGTTGGCGGTTACAAGAAGGGCGGCCGCACCAAGCACGCAACAAGTGGCTCGGTCCCCACTCCTCCTGACATGCCTGATGATATTCGCGCAATGCGCAATCGTTCTCATGCGTTGCCGGGCGATGACATTACGACATCGACAGGCGCCCGCAAGGAAGACCGTTGCAGCGGCGGCCGCACCCAGAAAAACATCGGTGGCCCAATGATGGGTCGCAAGGCTAAAGTTGCGGCTATGCTTGGCGCTCGCAATGCTGCGGCGGCTAAGGGCATGGGCGCAATGCCTCGCGCTGGCGCAACTCCAATGGCTCCCCCCATGATTCGCCCCATGAAAAAGGGCGGCCGTGCGCACAAGATGGACGGCGGCCCGATGATGCCGGCAAGTGCAACCGTTGCACCTGACAACCGCAACAACATTGTCCCGCAGAACGTCATGTCGTTTAACCCTGCCAAGTCTTCGGTAATTGGGTTGAAGAAGGGCGGCAAGGCGGAGCATCCTGACGTTGCCGAGGACAAGGCGCTCATTCGCAAAATGGTGAAGCCGTCGGCTCGCACCGGCAAGAAGAAGGGCGGCGAAGTATTCTCTGGCGAGAATTATCCGCACAAAGTGCCTGGCGTTGTGCCTGGCGGTCGCATGGCCCGCAAGCACGGCGGCAAAACTGGCAAGACCCACATTGTAATCAATATGGGCCACCCTGACATGGGCGGTGCGCCAGTGCCTCCTCCCACCGGTGCAATGCCTCCGCGTCCTCCGATGCCGGCTTTTGCTCCGCAGCCTGCGGCTCCTCCTCCGGCAGCTCCTCCTATGGGCGGCGCTCCTATGGGTGGCGCACCGGCTGGCTTGCCTCCGCAGTTGGCGGGATTGATGGGCCGCAAGCGTGGCGGTCGCACAACCCACATTATTGATCACGCCGCAGGTGGCGGTCTTGGCCGTATGGAAAAGATCAAAGCTTACGGACACAAGGCTTAATTAGCGATATCGGTGTCGTTAATTGAGTGGGGTGGCTGGCTGATCCCTCTCGTGTCAGCCACCCTAGTAATATAGAGAGGGAACCACCATGTAGAGGGCAGAGGTGGCAATGTTAAGTTATTCGGACTTCTTTGAACAAGAGCTTAGAAAATTAGTAGAGGCGGAAATTTATCGCCTTTTACAAGTATTGTCGCATGGGACTACCATCAACGACATGTCAGACTACCGCCACGTTACTGGCCAGCTATCTGCTCTTCGCAATGTTTTCGAGCTTTGCGACGAGGCGCGTTCTATTACTAACCGGCATTAGAAAGGGATCAACATGCCACACATGATCATGGACCACCAGAAAGACCCCAAGCAGGCAATTTTTGACGCATTGGGGAGTGGATACACGGACTTTAAACTATTTAACAATCAAGTTTTGTGCGCTGTTTATGTGCGGCCACAGAAAACCAAGAGCGGTATTTTCCTGACAGATGTGACGACTTCGGAAGATAAAATCCAAGGGAAAGTCGGACTTGTGATCAATATGGGGCCAATGGCTTTCGTTGATGACAGCAATTCTTGGTTCAAGGACGTTGACATTAAATTGGAAGACTGGGTGGTGTTTAAGCCGTCTGACGGTTGGAGCATTACGGTTAACGGCGTCCTGTGCCGCATTTTGGATGACACCAACGTGCGCGGCACGATCCCTCACCCAGACATGGTATGGTAAGGAGATAAATCATGGCCAAAAAGCAAGCCGAAGAGCAAATTGAAATTGACTTGAAGGTGCCTGAAGAGGCACCGAAAGGCGAAATCGAGGTCGAAGTTGCCAAGACTGAAGAGGCTGGATCTCAGGCCGCTGCGCCTGAAATGCCGCCTGAAATTGGTATTCGCGAGTTAAAATTCCAGCTTGAGCAGGAAAAACTTGCGCGCGCCGAGGCAGACAAGCGTGCGCGTGAGGCAGCGCAACGCGAGTTTGAAGCCAAGAATGAAGTCAGCAACACCAATTTGACGCTAATTAACAATGCCATTGTTAACGTGCGGCAAGAAACTGACTACCTGAAAGCCAATTACCGCGACGCTATGTCGGTCGGTGATTACGATCGGGCGGCTGAGATCCAGCAGCGTATGGCGGACAACTCGGCCAAATTGCTGCAACTTGAAAATGGCAAGACGGCTATGGAGTCGCAGGTTAAAGAGGCCGTGCCTCAGTACCAGCAGCCGCTTGATCCGGTTGAGACTTTGGCGTCGCAATTGTCGCCACGGTCTGCCGCGTGGATTCGTCAGCACCCGCAGTTTGCCACTGACCAGCGCCTGTTCCAGAAGATGATTGCCGCCCACAATTTGGCAATGGCTGACGGCTTGGCGCCTGACAGTGACGACTATTTTGACGTAATTGAGGACACGTTGAAGGTCAATCGGTCGGCACCTGTGGCAGTTGAAGTCGCTGACCCCACTTACGAGGCCGCCAAGGTCGTCCAGCGTCGCACGTCACCACCGGCGGCGCCAGTGAGTCGAACTGCAACGCCAGGCACACGCCCAAATGTTGTGCGTTTGACTGCCGACGAGCGTGAAATGGCCAGATCATTGAAAATGACTGACCAAGAATATGCTGAAAACAAGCGGGCTTTACAGCTCGAAGGCAAACTTTAAGGAGAATTATCGTGGAAAATCAACAACCTGCACCAGCAAAACGGACGCGCAAAACATCTCTCTTTGCAAAACCCGTGCCAAAAGAAGAGTCATTGACGACAACGGTGACAGAGACTGTCGCCCTTGACGCCGAGGCTCCCATTAAACGCGCACCTATGAGGCAACCCATGCGTGACGAAGACCCCCGCGTTCGTGCGGAACGCCGCGCCGCAGAACTTATGGGTAACCTTGGCAGTCTTGATCGTGGCACAGATAACTTTGCCACGCCTGAGCCGCCTCCTGGTTGGTCTTACGAGTGGAAGATGAAGTCTGTGTTGGGTCAAGAAGATCCGACTTACCAGACCCAATTGGCCCACACGGGTTGGGAGGCTGTGCCGACTAATCGCCACCCCGAAATGATGCCAATCGGTGAGAAATACGCCACCATTGAGCGCAAAGGCATGATATTGATGGAGCGTCCGGCGGTCATTACGGAAGAAGTTAAGCGCCTCGACCTGCGTAATGCGCGCGATCAAGTGCGCCAGAAGGAGCAGCAATTGTCGCAGGCTCCAGACGGCACAATGACCCGCGACCACGCGCAAGTGAAGCCCAAAATCAAAAAGGGCTTCGAGGCAATGCCAATCCCAGAATAACGAATTTGAGGGGGGCCGTTTTTGGCCCCCTTTACTTTTGCATGGCTTATGTTATTTTTGCATAACTTCCCCACGATGCGTGGAAGTCCAAGATCCTTCTCCGCGATGTGAGAAGTTAAACTTTTCCCCGTTTCCTAATCGCCACGCTGCGCGATGACCGGAAACTCCCGTAAAAAGGAGAACCCGTCATGGCGAACACTAATGCGCCTTTCGGTTTCCGTCAGTACAGTGGCACAGGCTCTGCACCGACGTATGAACAGGTAGCTGTTCAAGTTCAGTACAATGCTGGCGCCATTTACTTTGGCGACCCCGTCGTGGCCCTCACAGATGGCACTTATGCCCAAGCGTCGAGCAACTCGGCCGCTAACGGTGTCGGTGGTATCTTCGCTGGCTGCAAGTATCTTTCAGTCTCTCAAAAGCGTACTGTTTGGTCAAACTATTGGCCCGGTTCCGATGTCGCTTCCGGCAACTATGTCGAAGCTTACATCATCAACGACCCGAACGCCAAGTTCCTCGTTCAGTCCGACTCCACTGGTATTACCCTTGCTGGCGTGAACGCCAACATTGGTTTTGCTATCGGCACCGGCAACACCTCAAACGGTATTTCTGGCGCTTACGTTGATAGCTCCACCATCAATACCACCAACACCCTGCCTTTCCGTATTATCAGCCTCGTTGTTGATCCTCCTGGCACTAACGGTACTCAGACCGTTGCTGGTGGCTATTCTTCGGGCGCTTATAACTACGTCATCGTTGCGTTTAACAACGTCGCGACCAAGCAGCTCACAGCGATCTAACAGGAGTAAGGACCAATGGCTGTTAATCTTAGTGCCATCAAAGACCTTCTCCTCCCCGGTCTCCGTGGAGTTGAAGGCAAATATGAGCAGATCCCGTCGCAATACGACAAGATCTTTACGAAACACGAATCGAAAATGGCCCTCGAACGTACCGCTGAAATGCGTTACCTCGGTCTGGCCCAGCTGAAGACCGAAGGCGGCCAGACCTCCTTCGACAACTCAGCCGGTGAGCGTTACATCTATAACCAAGAGCACACTGAAATTGCTCTGGGTTATGCGATCACACGCAAGGCCATCGATGACAACCTCTACAAAACCCAGTTCCAGCCTTCGAACCTCGGCCTCGTGGAATCTTTCCACCAGACCAAGGAAATCTATGGCGCAAACATTCTGAACACCGCGCAGACCTACAACTCTGCAGTTGGTGGTGACGGTGTGGCACTCTGCTCCACTGCGCATCCTATCGACGGCAACACGGTCGCCAATACGCCTACCACGCAGGTTGACTTGAACGAAGCAACATTGCTCAACGCAATGATTGCCATTCGTACAAACTTCCGCGATCAGGCGAACTTGAAGATCTTTGCTCGCGGTCGTAAGTTGATTGTTCCGCCTCAGCTGGAGCCTGTTGCAATTCGTCTTACTAAGACTGAATTGCGTCCAGGTACTGCAGATAATGATGTCAACGCAATACTTTCGACGGCCGGTGGCCTGTCAGAAGGTTACTTGGTCAACGACTTCTTGACTTCCTCTTATGCTTGGTTCTTGCTGACCAACATTGACGGCTTGTCATACATGGAGCGCGTGGCCTTCGAAACCGATATGCAAGTCGATTTTGTGACCGATAACTTGCTGGTTAAGGGTTACGAGCGTTACTCATTCGGCTACTACAACTGGCGTTCGATCTACGGCTCGTTCCCAACCTCGTAAGTTAAGGAGAAGGCGTCATGTCTATCACAGCATTCTCCGGTCCTGTGGTTGTGTTCGGTCAAAACCCAAACCAGCCTGCGGACTATAACCCTGATCTTGGCTCCTCGCTGTTTTATGCGGGGGGCGGGATTCTTGATCCGCGCACTCCTTTCACCTATTACCCTGGTGAAGCGCAAAACGCTCCGGATTTTGGTTGGTATGGTTTCAGTGACATTGTTTCGTTCACTGGCGTGCCGTACACAAACGCAGCTGCCGCAATTGTTGCGTCTGCAAACCCAACAAGCGCAACTCTTACGCTTGTTTCAACTAACTCCGCGACCACAGGTGTCTATTATTCGTCGGTGTTTACTCGTTCGGATACAGGCGCCACGGACACGGTTTTGGCTCTTGATGCTTATGCTTCGGTCACTGCGTCCGCCACAAGCGGCGTGTTGACTGTTACTGCAAACAGCGGGATGCCAATTGGTCCTGGTATGGTCCTTCTGTCGGCTTCTACTACGGTCACAGGCGGTACACTTGGTGTGTCTTCTGGCGTTTATATCGGTTCTCAGATTACAACGACAGGGACGTCATCTTCAGTTGGTAATGGACAAACTGGTACTTATCAGCTGAGTCAAAACGTAACATTCACATCCGGTACAGTCACTTTGGCTTATCCGACTGTGCAATCTTGCGCTATTCCGACAAACATCCAGTCGCCTTCGGTTTGGCTTTGGAATCCGATGGCTATGGTTGGCCGTGCTGTCAGCGTTACAGCTGCAGCAAGTGCTACTTACGCAACCGCAACGGTTAACGGCTACGATATTTACGGGTATCCTATGTCTGAAGCCATTACGATTACGGCAGGTAGTGCAGTAAGCGGCAAAAAAGCGTTCAAGTATATCAAGTCTGTAGTGCTTTCGGGCGGTACGGCTGATACGACTCACGCTTACTCCGTCGGTACAACGGCAATTGTCGGCCTTCCGATTCGCTCGGACACTGCCGCTGAAGTTGTTGTTAACTCTGGTGCGTCTCAAACCACTATGGGTGTTAACACTGCTTTTGCTGCAAACGGCTTTTTGCCTGCTGATCGTACTACACCGTCCGCCACAACGGGCGATGTTCGTGGCACGATTGACCTTGCTAATTCTTCAGGTGTCAATCTCACGCCCTCTACTGGCACGAACAAGTATGTCTTCCGCCAGATCCCGCAGGCCTACAATGTCCAGTCCGCAACTGGCTTGTTCGGTCTTACTCAGTACTACAACTTCTAAGGAGTGAGCCATGAAGGGTCACAAAGGTCATCACCACAGCATGCATGAGCACAAGCACCCCCGTGCCGCTCATAAAACTGGCGGTGTCGTTGTTAAGGATAAGGCACCTAAGGAAGTTTACGCGGGTGCTGGTTCTCACGTCGTGAAAGAAGCTGAAGAGCACAAGCACGGTGGTCGTGCCAAGCGCAAGCATGGCGGTCACGTTAAGCACGTTGGCCACATTCATGGTGAGCACGCCGGTCATCACGCCGGTCGTAAGCCCCGTAAGTCTGGTGGTCGCACTGGTTCAAACATGAACCCGCTGTCGTCAGCTCACAAGGGCGTGGCTCCCAAGGGTCACCGCGACGAAGAAATGGACTAAAACTAATGGCGGGGTCTTAATGGCCCCGCCTTTCAATGAGGTGTCAAATGACTGCTGCTTGGACTCGCAAAGAGGGCAAAAGCCCATCCGGTGGTTTAAATGAGCGCGGTCGGCAATCTGCTCGTGCCGAAGGCCATAATTTAAAAGCACCGACGAAAGATTCCAGTAATCCACGTCACAAGTCGTTTTGTGAGCGTATGACGGGGATGAAACGTAAGTTAACAGGTTCGGCGGCGGCCGCTGATCCGGATAGCCGTATTAACAAATCTTTGCGCAAGTGGGGGTGTTAATATGACTGACAAACCTTTTTGGAAGACAAAACTTCCTGAAGATCACCATGTAAAGCATTTGGATAAAAAGCACATTTCTCAGGCCAAAGCGCGTGCGAGAGCAGCCGGCCGGCCTTATCCAAATCTGATTGATAACGCGGCAGTTGCTCGCAAAGGTCATAAAGGTAAGTAAAATGCGCCCTGTAGTTGTTAGTGTTGGACCTCTTGTTACCGCAGCCGCTAACAATATTTCCACATCTCAAACGCCCGCCGTTACTAACGGCCAGTTGGCGTTGAATGGCACGCTTGCGTCTGCCGGTTTTGTGGGGACTGGATCTATCTCCAACACCACTTTAACCATTACTGCCGTGTCGTCTGGCGTTATATCGCTCGGTCAGGCCGTGTCGGGCGCTGGTGTTTTAAACGGCGCCACTGTTATTGGTAACTTGACTGGCACCGGCGGCGCTGGAACGTATTTGTTGAGCACGTCTCAGACGCTTTCCTCCACTACGATTTACGGTAACGCAATTGCGACGCTTGATACAGCGCGCCGCGTTCTGTTTACGACCGTCAGCGATGAAAGCGCCAAGACAATTTACATCACCGGCACCGATTGGGCGGGCGATACTATCAGTGAATCACTGACTGGTCCCGCCGCGACGACCGGATACACTGTGCTTGACTACAAGACAGTG
>Ga0209084_1000579_pt1 | contig 34495 bp, 26 predicted proteins | sample C_130820_MF_Meta_FD_187309 | JGI IMG/M metagenome (GOLD analysis project Ga0209084, IMG submission 187309) | Freshwater microbial communities from Lake Croche, Canada to study carbon cycling - C_130820_MF_MetaG (SPAdes) (version 2) | ecosystem: Environmental > Aquatic > Freshwater > Lake... | reverse complement strand
TTAACTTGAGTAAATGCATCATAAACAAATGACTGGATAGGGCTACGAGCGCTGATTACTGCACCATCAACTAAACTTCCACCCATACTACCAATTGGATCAACCTTACGACGATTCCATGTACTGGCTTTGCCTGTATATTCTAAACTCAATGCTTCTACTTCTGAATCTTTCTTAGGATAGATCAAAGTATCACCAAAATATAAAGTAGCGTTGGTTCCTGATCCAATAGTTGGAGCACTTAATCCAATCAAGAATTGATTTCCACTAATTGCTGATACCGAGGTGACAGTTGGAGCAATTTTTACATCAGATCCATTAAGACCTGTTAGTGCAAATATGCCGCCGCCTGCATACAACGGAGGTGCATATAACGGACCTTTTTCTATTATATCAGTAATAATTTTAAAATTACGAGTCACAGCTTCTTGAGGCATATAATCGCCACCATAGTCAAAGAAGTGATTAATGATTTGAGGTGTTGTTGTTTGATCTTGCTGAGTTACTGCTGTATTAGCAATAATTTGTAGAGCAATATCTCTAGCATAATTAATTGCCATTGTAGTTGTTGTTTCTTGACCAGCAACTTGATTATAACCAAAGTTCCAATATGCTAATCCTGCTTCAACAGATTTCTCATTGCCACCTAACAATATATCTTGACTAACTGCATCAATAATTAATCCAGTATCTCTATAACACAATGCTTCGTTATAATTAAATCTACCTGGATTGTATGTTTGATCAATGTATGTAACTACTTCTTCAATAATAAATTGTTTGTTGGCCATTAATCTATTATAGGCATTAATAACATTAGCATCGGTGCTTCTAGTAGTATAAGATATCGGCGAAGGAGAAGAAATTGCATTAGTAGGATCAGTAATGATATTATTAATAATTATTACCTTAGCATCTAATGCTGCTGCTTCGGCTCCAGTTCCTGGAGTATCTGTGGTGTTTTGTTTTACAGACGGTTGTCTTGGAGATACTAAAATATTTTGTACTATACTTTGTGCAATAGTTGATAGATAACTAAATGCATCTTTAGTTTGAATTTCTTGATTATGTATACTTGAAGATGAACTATTTCTGAATGAGAAATAATAAACAGCCGCTTGTATACTTTGACGATTTCCGCCATTTAACAAATCAAATGATATACAATCAATTATATATCCTACATCGCGTTGGCAAGTTGCTTCAGTATAACTTGAAAATTCTAAACCGCCGTCTGCAATGGCTGCTTGAACATACGCATTTACTTCATTAGCCATGTAGGATTTATTTGCTTGTAATAGTGCTACAGCATTTTGAATACTAATAAGATCGCTAGGATTACCATTAGGAATAATACTATCAGTCCATGTAGTGTTTACTCCGCTAATAATATCTATCATTAAATTAAACAATGGTCTAATAATAGCAACTTCACTAGCAGTAGCTGATTCTAAAGTAGTATCTTGTGATACCAATGAATGACTACCTAACCATGCTGGTTTATTAGAAAATCTTTCAACAAGATCATCAACAGTTTGAATATTTTGTATAATTTTAACTGATAATTCTTTTAAGTATCTTATAGCATTAGTGGTAGTTGTTAGTTCATCGGCAATAACACCTGTATATCCAGTCTTATTCCAATATTGTAATCCAGCAAAACTACTTTGTGTTGTACTTCCATATAACAAGTCAATGGCAATAGAATCAACAATTAATCCAGTATCCCTACGACATTTAATTTTACTATATGGGAATCCGCCGCCTGCAAATATAATTTTATTAATGTAATTAATTGTATCTTCTTGTATGAATTTTCTATTAGCCTGCATTAGTATTTCGGCACTAACAAAAGCAGCATCAGGCCCTGTGCTCTTATACACGTTAGGAGCAGCAATAGGTCCGTCATTAATAATAGTAGTAATAATTCCAAATAAACTTGTTATTGAATCATGTGATATAGCACCATTTATCAATACTGTATTTTTAACCTGGACAAAGTTGCCGCCCACTATAGTAGGAGAGCAAGTAGTATTTGTTATAACTTCTAAACAACGAGCAAGAAGATAATTTATAGCATCAGTAGTTTGAAGTTCTTGACCTGCAATTAAACTAACCACACCATTATAATATGCTAATCCACTTTCAACTGCTTTTTCATTACCGCCAAATGCTGCATCATATGCAACATTCTCAACTAATATACCAACATCTCTGCGACATTTTTCTTGATTATAAGTAAAATTAGTCCATATACCAGCATTAGTTGATATTTGTTGATTAATGTACTTAATAACTTGTTCTTGTAAGAATGGTTTGTTGGCCAACAACAATGTACGAGCATTAAAGAATCCCGGATTCTGTTGTCCGGCATTAATGGTCATACCCTGAACAATGGTTCCTACACTGGTATTAACTACAATGGTAGTAGTATTAGCTACCCATGTACCTGTTCCTACTGCTACTGGTATCTGTACGGTTTGATTTGGTACAAATAATGTTCCATCTTTTAACCATGGACCGCTTTGGTTGGTACAGTTTTGAACATAAGGTGAATGGAATAAATCAATTCTTTCACCTTCGGGTAATGGAGGGAATGCTGTGGCATACGCACCTCTATTAAATCCTGGTGCATATTGTCCTTCTAATAAACCACTACGACCATTAATAAATGTCATGTAGTTAAGATAGCAGCCGCTTTCAAGATGGAACAAGTCTTGTGTTTTATTGATAGGTTCAATAAATGTTGTACGGATATCACTACCCCTAACACTGGTATATGGTTTTAATCGTAGAGGATTGTCTTCTAAATAGTGTCCAGGGCTAACTAAAATTTGTGTACCTGGTTGATAATATGGACTATTGATTGCTGCGCCAATTGTACGGCAAGCACGACTAGCATCCATGGCTCTACCGTCATTAGTATCATTGCCATCAACTGTAACATAGAGAACATTTGTAACTACTGGTGCTGTACCAATTGGATTTGTACCACGAACTCTAATATCGCCATAAATGTCTGTTATTCCACCTTCAGGCTTTATTTCAATAGTACCTGTTGTAGATGTAATTAATTTAGTATAGATGTCATGTATGTGTGCTTCTGCCCATTGAGTAGAAGAACTTCCAATACTACCTGTAATATCGTCTGCTGGAAGTATATCACCACCAGTGGTCATTGTACTAGCAATTCCTAACCCGCCTGCAATTACCAAAGCACCTGTTTGTGTACTAGTAGATACATCGGTTGCTACTATAAATGCTCTTTCAGTTTTTAATTTTCCGTAGTATGGATTATATCGCAATCCACTTTCTTTTATCCCTACACCGTCAGGGAAGAAACTAGTACCAGTACTATCGACAAATACTGTTTGTTGAGTACCGGTATTTGGAGTGTCGTTCAATACAAAAGTAGGAAAGTAATCTCTGTCAAGATTAGTAGCTGTGGTTAAAATTGACAGAGAAGTATTAGCAGTTTCAATTCTACCATAGATAAATCCACCAACATTTAAATCTTGTTCAATGCCAACTCCACCTTTAACATATAGTGCAGCAGACTCTCTGTGCAATGGTGTGTCGTAGATGTTTAATGGATTATATAGAAAACCTGCCATGTTTCCAACATTAGCAGTACTATGTATTGTACCAGAATTAATATGAAGTGTATTCCAATATTGTGTATCAGATCCTATATTAACAGTAGCAGAATCACTTGGATTCAAATCACTAACAAATGTAGCATTAACAGTTATTTTATGTGTAGAAGTATTTGTTCCAATTTGTATATCTGGAGAATTTGATATTACAGTTGGTGCGGTCAGTGTAATAGTACCTGCTGCGCCATTGGCCACAACCTTATAATTACCTGGTAAATTTAATACGTTAGTTGTCATTCTCTGATCCTCAGATATATTTATTTGTTAATGTACTCTTAGCTCAATTGCATCTACTAACGCACTACATTTGTGTGGCCAGTTTGGGTGGCTTTGAAATCTTACTACTACACCAAATGTTGGTTTTTGAATATTTGCTATAGATAAAACTGCTCCCCAAGTATTAGTTTCTCCGCCGTAAATTTTAGAAGTATCTAACTTTAAAGTAGCTTGATTATCACCTAACATATCTGCATCTAAACATAATTGTATAGTTTCATCTGTTATTCTTCCATATCTATTCATAGATAATTTCATTTCAATACCAGATATAGTATCAGGCAAATTATTAAAATTAAATCCTGTGGCTTTTAAATAATAAGTCTTTTCCACAAAATCATGTCTCGGTTGTTTAGCAATGTGCAATAAATCTCTTGATGTTTTTACAAACTTACCATCACGAGCCTTAAGAGAATAGAAATTACCCACGTCTACCCATGATACATGAAAATTTTCGGCATCAGTTTCGGCATATTGATTTACAGATGTAGGGAGGGTCCAATTGGAATTCATACCGTATTTACCTTAATACATATACTACATAGTAAATGAAAAAAGGCTCCGAAGAGCCTTTTTATAGTATCTAAATATATTAGATTGTATGTGCAATACTAACAACCGTACCAGTAGCTGCACCTAAAGTCCACCCAGTGGAAACACCATTGCCTACCAAGAATGCAGTACTTACAGTTGTTTGAACTAAAACAGCCTTACGTGCTGTTAATTTCTTAACATAGTATGTGCTTCCATTCCAATCTGTAGCAACAATATTCATTGTGCCGGCAGTCAGAGTAGAAGTAGATACCAAACTACATTGTCCTTCACCTTGACTATTGTTAACCAAATAACGACGGCTCGCTTCTTGTTTTACAATATCTCCATTTGTAACTGCTGAAGATCCAGTTGTTAGATAAGAACTGAATGCTATTGCACTTGTTTGAGTAGATGTTAACGTAACCGAGTCTGCAAATCCACTTCCAGAATCTTTGAATTGAATACTGGCGTTAACAGTTCCTGAATTAGTGGCAGATAAGTTAACCACATTACCTGCAATACTAGTAACATAAGTAGCGCCGGCGTTGATGTTAGCACCAAGAACTTGCATACCAATATAAATTCCTAATGTACTTGATGGATAAATTGCTGCCACACCAGATGTACCAGTTGATGCATATGCAACACCAGTTGCTGTTGTTACAGAAACTGTAGGAGCAGTTATATAACCACTACCTGCATTGTCAATGACAATGTCGGTGATACCGTATTTGGCAGTACCAAATGCTGTAAATGTAGCATGACCAGTTGCTGTTTCACCGCCAGCAATTTGCGGAGCGGTGAAACTAACTGTTGTACCTTGCGAATAAGCAGTACCTGTATTGCTGATACTAACACTAGCAACACCTTCACCACCTACACCGGTGCCTAAAACCACATTACCATAATACTCACGATTTAAATTACCAAAGAATTTCTTTTTAATTGGACGTCCCATTTTGTTTTCTCCTTAAAATAAACTAGTAGATTCTATCTACTACGCGGTGGGTACCGCATAAACTCTCAGAATGAGAATGAACAATACTATTTATATCACGGTCAACAAAAAACCACCCTAAGGTGGTTTTTGTTTGTATTACAAGTAATGGATTACTTGAAGCTTACATTTGCGCTAGTGATAGCAACACGACCTAAGTAGTCAGCTGCGTTACCTAGAGAAGAAGCTGTGTTGCTCAACTCTACATAACCGTAACGTGTTAGGAAGCCAACTACTGGCTCAAATGTTGCTGGATCTAGAACAACACCAGAGCTCATTAGAGGAATATATGGGCAATAGAACGCAGCAGCATCTGCTTCGCTAGTACCTTTGTATCCAACTAGAACTTGGTTTGCATCTGTAGAATCGCTCATATAAGCGTCAACATAGATACGCATTGCGCCATTCAATGTACCAACAAACTTGGTGTTTGTAGGTGCTTCGAATGTACCTTCTGTAGTACGAGCAAAAGCGCTGGTAGTAGCAGATTGTAGAATTGTCAATGCTTGGTTAGAAACAACAGCCCAATTACCAGCACCACGACGTGTACGTTGAGCAATCAAGTTGCTTACGCGGTTGATCTGGATAGCTAGAGCAGCGTGCTCGTCACCAACGAATGTAGCTGTACCGGAAACTAGAGCCTGGTCATAAGTTTCTTCGGTGGAAGCCAAAGCACGTAGACTTGCTAGAATTTCTTGGTCGATTTCAGCTGTAATTTCTTGAGCTAAAGCAGCCATGATTTCTGCTTCGATGTCAATACCTTGTTGGGCTTGTGCATCTTGAGCAGCCTCAAATGTCCAACGAGCAGATAGCTTGCGGCTCTTTGCTTCAACTGGAGTCTTCAAGATTTGGATGCTCATACGCTTGCCTGGTGTACCTTCTAGAGTAGAAGTTGCAGCAGCTTTAGAAACATTGTCACCAGAGTAAGCACTAGCAATCTTGAATGGGCTTAGAGCTTCTTCACCTGCTGTTACTGTATCACCGCCGGAAACGCCGTCAGCGTAGCGAACACGTAGAGTGTGGATTTGACCAACAGGGCCAGTCATAGGTTGAACACCGATGATTTCATTGGCAATAACTGTAGGCATTACACGACGAATAACTGGTAGAATAACACGGTTAAGTGTTGCAATGTTACCAGCGCTGGTTGATCCAGCAGTTGCGCTTTCAGACAAACTGCGACGTGTATTCTCTAGGCAAACGCCCATGGATGCACGACGGTTACCAGTTAGGCCTTCAAGCAGAGCTTCTTTGGTCTCTGACCATCTTTCATTTAATAATTGTGACATTTATGTCTCCTTGAATATAATTATTTTAGACCCGCTAATTTGCGGATATCTAAGATGTTATCTAAGCCTACCTGTGGCTTGCTTTCTCGATTTCCAGTTACTTCAGAGCTTTCAGTTAATGTTGCTTTCGCTGTCTTAACTGTAGCACCTTCCATAACAGTGGGTAGGTATTTCTCAAATGCTACTGATAATTTCTTGGTCTCTACAGACTCAAGCAACTGATTCATTAGCGCTCTTTTTTCACCAGTGATTGGTGATAACAACTCAGCCATAACTTGCTTACGTTCCATCAAATCTTTAGTAACGCGGATTTCGCGGTCCTTAGATTCAACGATTGTAGCTTTTTCTTTTAAGGCGTGTTTTGTTTCAGCAAGTTCTTGATCTTTCTTAGCGATGATCTTTAACAATTTACTTGTCTCAGACTTTTCGTTTAGGAAGGATGCAGAATACTCTTGTGCAAATGCTTCGTACAACTTACGACCAAATGCATTATTACGGGCACTATCGATATCTTCTTTCAATTGCTTGATTTCAGATTTCATTTGTTTAGTGACTGTAGCTTCTACTACTTGTGCGCTACGTTGAATGAAACGTTGTTTAATTTCTTCAAACTTACTCTTAGCTTCGCGAACTAACTTAACTTTCGTTTCAGCTAAATCACGCTTGTCCACTGCAAACTCTCTAATTTCTTTCGAAAGAGCGTGTACAATAAACTGTTCTAATTTGCCAAAGTTCTCAGCAACTTTCTTACGATCGCTTTGGAACTCTACAACTTCTTTGCCTAATTGTTTAATAACAAAACCTTCTAGCTTTTTAGCATCTTCACTAATACGTTGTTGGTATTGTACTTTTGCTTCGGCTAGTGCTTTTTTGTCGTTATACAATTCGGCCATTTCTACGGCCAATCTGTCGCTTAACATCTTGTCGATTGCTTCAACCATAACAGTCTTATCATGACTGTATTTTTGTGCAAACTCTTCACGAAGTTCTGCGGTGACTTGGTCGCGATTCTCTTGAATTTTCTCTGCAAAGGCAGACTCAATAACAGACTTTACGTCTTCTGTCATTGCTCCTGACTCTACTAATTGTTTGAATGCGTCCAACATTTTTTTCTCCTCGGGCTTATTTTAGACCTTTAATAATATTAAGGAGTGATTCCTTGATATATTTCTGGGCCTTTGGATCTTCTTTTACTTCTCTAGCAACATTAAAGGCACGATTTCCACCTCGGCTGTTCATGAGATGCTCATAAACAGGAGTAGGATAAGCACCAGGTGCGCTAGGTTGTGCAACTACATCTACTGTGATAATCTCAAAATCGGATACTTTGCCAGACATTTCGTCAACGTTGCCGCTGCCTCTACTACTGACACCTAGTTTCACTCCGCTTTCAAGCATAGTACGAATTAAGTTGCCCATCGGTGTTGGCAAAATTTTCATCTTGCCATAACCATTAGGACCTTCCATCCACATCTGAGTAATCATATGGGATACACGATCCAAATTCACTTTAAGATCATCTGGATGATCTACTTCACCTAATACAGAGTAACCACTTTGTAGTTGATCATTTAGTGTTTTCACAGCACGTTCAATTTCATCTACTGGGTAGACTCTTTGATTAGCATTGCGAATACCACCTTGGATAGCAATACCTTTTAAGTAAAGGCTTTTGCCATCCTTGTCATCCGACTCCATAACGATGCCGGATTGATCAAAACTTAGGTGTTCTCTTAGATAAGATACTTTCATCCTAGTGCTCTAATTAATTAGCTGGCTTTAAGAATTGTTTTACAGGATTAACACTGGTTTGACCAGCTTTATCACCTGTACCAGAACCTACTGGGCCTGGGCCAGAACCTTTCTTCTCGGCACCGTGTCCACCTTTGACAGCGGATAGGTTCTTAACACCCATCTTGCCGCCAGGAACATTACCGTTGCCGCTAGCAAACTTTTCACCAGCAGTTTTTGTAATACCGTTGTTTACTTTGTTAGGGCTTGTACCAGTGTTGTTTTGACCTTCTGTAGAACCTTGTACCAAGTTTCTACCATTTACATTTGCTGGACCTGGCTTGTTTTTACCAGAAGCAATTGGGCTACGGCCTTCTTGTGGAGCACTTTCTTTGTCACCAGTGCCTGCACCTGCGTACTGACCTTGTGTCTTTTGGCTGTTCTTTTCCCAGTCGTTACCAACTTTCTCTACGTATTCACGTGTAACGCGACGACCTTCATGCATACCCATCATCATGCCTTCGTCTTCGTCATCCATACCCATTTTTGGCTCTTCTTCACCACCAAAATCACCGTGTGATGCTTCACCGCCTTGGGCTTGTTCTAGTTCAGCAAAGGCTGCTTCAAGTTCTTGAATAGCAGTTTTAATGTCCATGATTGCGTTATCTTCTTGACTTTCTGGATCTTCTTCGCCACCCATATCGTCACCACCAATATCAGAACCAAACTCATCAGTAGCATCACCAGATGCACTCATTGGATCTTCGTCGTCAGCTTCCATACTGTAGGAATCTTCTAAGTCCATATTTTCTTCAACAGACTCTTCTTGATCTTCTTCTGCTTCTTCAACAGACTCTTCTTGATCTTCTTCTGCTTCTTCAACAGACTCTTCTTCTGCTTCTTCAGCAATTAAATTTTCATAAATTTCTCTAGACTTCTCAACAACGATAGCGTGGAAAAGCTCACTGGCTTTTTCACTTTCTTCGTTAACAATGAGATCTAACAGTTGTTCAAACTTTGTAGACATGCGTGTATTCTCCTTAATTAGATTGCGCGGCAAGGCTGTATTGTGTGTATATTTAAATCAATTTAAATAAAGGCACACGAAACAGGCCTAAAACGAGTCATTATTGATCGTTTGTGGCATTTTTTTGACAAATTTTATCAAATTTAGCAAAATTTATACAGGTGCTGCCTCAGGAGGAGGTGCTGCATACATCTTTCTTACTAAACCTAACTCTTCTTTTTTCTCTTGTTCTCTTGCATCTCCAGCTTTACGTAGATCGTTTAACATACGTAGAGTTAGTCTAGTTTTGCGAAGATCTTTTGACTTTAATACGCTAGTATCATTGTCAGAATTATATCTCAAATCATCAACTGGATCTGATTGTTGACCATCAAAATATATGAACTCGTTTAATAACATATGAATATTTATGCTGCTGGCGCAGGTTCTGTTGCCGGTGGAGAGCCCGGAGCGCCTGGTTCTGCGCCTGGTTCTGTTGGTTCAGGCGCTTCTGTAGCAGCATTTAATCCTGATATATCCGAACCTATGTTATTAGCAGTGATACCTATGCTTCTAAGTTCTGCACTTGCCGGTAATGTAGCATCATCGTCGACATTTTCTTCGCGCCATAGTGTTTCGTTTTCTGCAACTTCTTCTGCGCTTAATCCTAAGAAACGTTTTAGTGCAAAACGCTTGCTGATCATTGGAATAGCAACCATAGTGTTAAATGTATTAACACGGGCTGTATCCATTTCTGCTTGACGATAACTGGCAAAATTCTGTGGAGGATTGAATTTAACTTCAAAAATATTGCTATCTACATTGATACCTTTAGTATGTAAGTACAGTTTAAACTCTGTATCAAACTGCTCATTCATTAAACTTTGGAGTCTTTCGCAGTATTTGTTGAATCGGAGTTCTTGTATATAGGCTGTCCCAACTCGTCCGTCATTGAAGCTGCTTCCTCCATCATCTGCACCAGTTGGTAGATAACTACTAGGAATACGCAAAGCACGAAACAATTTATTAGTAAAGTAGCGAAGGTCATCGATCTCTCCTAAGTTAGTACCGCCTGGTAATGTTTCAACTTTACTGCCTCTACCTTCTGCGGTCTGTGGGAAAAAGTAATCTTCGTTAATGCTTAAAGGGTTATATCCTGAATCAACTACACTTTGCCCGCCGCCTGTAGCACTAGGGATTCTACGTTGATTTACTTCGTTTTTAACACGCTCAACGAAACTCATAGCTAAATGGCTTGGCATATTTCCTACGTCAATATAGAAAATTCTACGCTCGGGCGCCCGTTGTATACGGTAGATTAGAATAGCATCTTCTAATAATTCTTTTTGTTTATATACTTTAAACACACTTTCTAACAAACTTGTACCAAATGGATAGTTGTTATCAAGCCCTTCACTCATGCTAATATGTATAACATGGCGTGCATCTATTGCATATTGATTTTCTGTTTTTGTAAATCTACTGCCAGAAATATTACTTGGATATGATCCAGTCATTCCCCTGCTGCCGCCTGCACCGCCTTGTCCCGAACTATAGCCGCCACCAGCATATTGACTACCGCCACCTGTGATATTACTAGGGTTAATAGATGTAGTAGCCAGTGTTTCTAAGTTAGGATTAAAGTCACGAATCATGTATTGTTCAGGCTTTTTACCTTCTGATTCGTTGACAATAATACGATCTACTTTAGTAGGATCAATGTACATCCACGACTGAGTTTCTGGATCTCTAACAAAGAAAGTATCACCGTATTTGAAACTATTGCGTACAATTTTAAATATTCGTGTTTGAAATTTGTTTAGTTTAGTCCACTGCTGCATGTACTTTCTGATGATCTTAATCTCTGTACTTGTAGCTTGTTCTTTGAAAAATACCTGAAAAGGTGTTCCGTTTTCTTCGTTGGCTTGACTGCAAAACTCTGCTAAAATGTCCAATGCAGCATTAACTTCACTATCCGCATCCATGGTATCATATTGACCATAACGCTCTAAGCGATTTGGATGTCCTGAATAAACATCGGGCAAATAGCTGGAATAATTGCGATGGGCAGGGCTGGCGTGAGCCCCAGTTGAGCCGCTGACAGGGCTTAACGTGCCTGATGCGTTAACTGGAGTAAAATACTTTTTCCAAGCCATTATCTATATCCTTAAAATTTATAACCATTACCACTTAAACCTTTTACCGCACTCAGGGTTCGTTTGGTGTAATCTACATTTTCTTTCATTGCTTTTAGCATTTCTTCTGTCATCGTATTTAAGCGTTTCATCTCACTTGCAACATTATTTCCATTATCATCGCGAGTTTCGACAGTTTTTTCAGTAGTAGTTGCAGCAGTTTCAGACGGGCCAACTACTTTGCTTACCATGGCTGCAATACCTATCTTAATAATATCGCCAGCAGTTGGTGTAGCATCTTTAACTTTTTGTAAAGCGTTGGCTACTCTGTCTAATTTGTCTACATCTATGCTGGCAAGTTTGCTTGCACCATCTGCAAGTAGACTTAATCCAAGTCCTGCAGGCATTGCAAACAAGGCAAACGGTCCAAACGTTATTAAACTAAATCCTAATGCGCTTATTCCTAACGCAGCAGATAATAAATTTCCGCCATCGATGTTTGCAATTGAGCCTAATCCTTCGGCAAGTGTTGGTAATGCTTTGCCCATTAGCCAAGAAGCTGCTGCAATACCAGCACCAATTAGTGTAATAGCAACTCCTAATACAGCAGCACCTGCTAATACCAGTGGTGCTTCCGCACCAATTGCAGCTAACCCAGTACCAATACCAGTTAATGCTGATCCAATGCCGCCTCCACCTTTTCCAAGAGCATCCATTGGACCGCTGTTTTTATTACCTAACACACCGCCAACAACATCCATTACACCGCTAGAGGCTTTTTTAGCTTGTTCTAATGCAAACGTTTTTGCTTCCCACGCCCATACTGCTGCTTTATAAACAGCATATCCTGCTAGTAAATTGGATACAAATCCAAGAGCGTCTATTAGTTGACCAAATTTACTTGCTAAGAACCCTACAACACTAAACAATGTAGTCATTCCAGAAATAATTGGACTAAATGCATTCCACAATGCTGCTCCGAGCGATTTTAATCCTGCCATGGCATCAGCCATTTGTTGAGATTGTTTTGATTCTAGTTCTGTTCGGTCCATAGCTTTTCTACGATCTTCGTCAGTTTGTTGAGAAAATTTATTAGCACTAGCTTGACCAATTTGTATCATTTTTCCTAGTTCACCACCGCTGGCTATTAATGCTGCTTTTTGTGCATCATTAAATTTACCCATATCTTGTTGGATACCATTAGCTGCTTGGAAAAGATTTTCATTCATATCTGCAGTTGTCTTGGTACCATCGGTGACATTTATAGCAGATTGTGTAATTGCCCGACTTGCATTGCCCATAGTAGTTTGGAATATCTGTGCTTCCTTACTCATTGCTGGGATACCTAATATCTTTGCTTGGAACGAATCTACTGCACCTTTACCACCTGTTGCTAGAGCATTAGCCATTCCTAGTAATGCTTTCTTTCTTTCATCCTCGCTCATTCCTTGTAATTTGGCCTGGAACATGGCATTTGCTGATGCTTCTTTTAATGCCTTTTGTTGTTCTTCTCTTGATTCACCTGTGATACGAGCTAGTCCATCAAGCTGTTCCATATATTCAGCTGATGCTTGTGTAATTTTATTTGTATTTTGTAATTCTGTTTGTGTTCTTCCACCTGACATAGTAAGGTACGATGCTAACCCGTCATTCACTTGTTCTGTGGTATAACCTAGTGCCATTAGGTGTGATCCGGCGTCGCTCTTCAATAGACTATTGCTTAATGCTACAAAGTTTTTAGAACCTTGATCTGCTGTTCCGCCTAGCATAGATAAAAGTTGACTATTTTTTCTTACAACATTTTGAAATTGATCTAAAGTGAGATATGTTGCAAGGGCGCCTTGACGCAGATCAGTTAAACTTCCTCCAAACCCAACTCCTACATCAGTTAACTTTTGATATGCGTCAAAATTCTGTTGTTGTATTTGTGCTAGTTTTTCAAACCCAGCTGCTAGTGTACTAATAACAGGTCCTGCATTTCTAAATGCGCTGAATACATCACTTACCCGAGCAGTACCATCTATTAACTTGGTCATAGACTCATTTACTTGAGTTATTATGGCTACATTTCTATTATGTCGTTCCTGCTCTCGGGTTATTGCCTGAGTGTTCTGAACAGTAGCTGCTGTTTCTTGTCTCTGAGCTTCTGTACCTGCTAAGATCTCTTCTTCGAAATTTTTTAATTCAATATCTGGAAATGTTTTTTTAGCTATATCGAGTAGATTTTTAGAATCAATTTGAGCAATCTTAAGCAAGGCCGCGAGAGTAGACTCGGTGGCCGCATTATTAAGACTTACATTATCAGCGCCTATTGATCCAGTTACATTTCCTGCCATTGTTTTTCACTCGTTCTGTGCGTATATAAATAATATACAACAACGAGTTTCGCTGTTATATCAAGTTATTTATCGGAGAAAAATATATGGAATCAACTACTAGTCCGCAATTAAATCCATTGGCCATGTTTATGCGCCAACCAAAGATTTATATTCGTTTGCCCAGCAACGGAGAATATTGGCCTGAAAAAAGTTTTGTGCCCAGCGAAACTGGAGAATATCCAGTTTTCTCCATGACTGCTCAAGATGAAATGTTGCTTAAAATTCCAGACGCATTAATGAGTGGGCAAGCTGTAGTTGATGTTATTCAGCATTGTATGCCCAACATTAAGAATGCTTGGGATACACCCACTATTGATCTCGATGTAATATTGATTGCTATTAGACTAGCTACCTACGGTGAAACTATGAGAACTCCTATTAAGATAGGAGAAATTGAAATGGAATATGTAGTTGATCTAAGAACCGTAATGGATTCATTGCAAAGTAGAATACAGTGGGTTCCTTATATTCCTGTCAGTGATGAACTTACATTATTTGTAAGACCGGTTAATTATAAACAATTGTCCCAGGCTGCTCTACAAGCATTTGAAACTCAAAAAATAATTCAAATGTCTAATAATGACACAATGAGCGAAGAAGATAAGATTACACTCTTTAAAGAAAGTTTTTCAAAATTAACAGAACTTACCATTGGTACAATAAGTGCCAGCATTTATCAAATTGACTCTTCAAATGGTTCAACTGAAAATACAGAGTTTATTAAAGAGTTTATTAACAATGTTGATAGAGAGATATTTAATAAAATTCAGAAACACTTAGAAACGTTAAAAGAGAATAACTCTGTTAAACCTGTAGTTGTTCCTGTTTCGGAAGAAATGCGAGCAAATGGTATAACTGGTGATACTATTGAAATTCCATTAACCTTTGACGTATCTAATTTTTTCGCCTAAGGCTTTTACATCTTGATCTTCCAGAGATTGAAAAACTAGTCAAAGAATATGATGCAGATGTAAAAGCCATAAAAGAAGAAATAATGAAACTATGTTGGTTTATGCGTGGCAGTCTGAGTTATACAGAAGCACATATGCTCACAGGTGATGAACGTATGTATATTGCCAATCTAATATCTAGTAATTTAGAAACAACTAAGACCAGCGGTATGCCGTTCTTTTAAAGTGCTCTATCTAAAAACTTACTATGAAATGATTCCATAGTTTGTCCAGCTAATCCTGCAGTTCTTGCCATTGCTCTAATCTGTTGTTGAACAGCAACTGATCCAGTTTCACTTCCATGGTCGCTAGTTGCATTATCCCACATACTCTTTAATCCGTCTACAATTTCGTCTGATCTCATAGCAGGTGTTGCCGATGTAGCGGGTGTTCCTGCTGTAGGAGAAGATGGAGTAGGTGCACCTGGACTTGCAGGTGCTGCCGGTGCTACATATGGAGTACCCGATCCACCTGTACTTGCAGGTGCAGCAGTTGGAGTAGATACACTAGGACTAGGTGTAGCAGTTGGAGTAGTTCCTTGTGCAGGTTGTTTATATCCTCCTGCACGTTGTACATTCCTCTGAGCTACTTTAGCGACTCTATCTCTTTTTTGACCATATACATTCTGCATGCCTTGTACTGCTCCTTGAACATTGCCAACTGCTCCGCCTACAGCACCAGCAGCTTTACCTAGGAATTGGCCAACACCTTCATCAGTATGTTGTGTTTCTGAGAGTAATTCATTTATACGCATGAGATATATGTCCTTAACATGATTTATTTATATATAAAATGAGCTAACGCTCATTTGCTCTATCGCTAATCGCTCAGAGCATTTAGTTTCTTCTTTAGAAGAAGTTAATATTATCCAGATTCTTTGGTCACACTTCGCCCGCTCGGGGGCGAAAAAAGACATTATCCGAGTTCGAACAGTCACTTAGTGTTAGAGCAATTACAGTGGCGGTTGTCCTATACCACGAGCTCCGTCTTCATACAACGGCAATTTACATATACACACTAACATATATATAAATCCAGGGTTTTTCTCCCTTCCTTTTGCCTATACATTCATCTTCAAACAACTAAATCGCAGGGCTTGATAGCGATCCACATCCTTTCGGGTAGTAGTTGAGTACTCTTATCGGCAAGAGATTTCCCTCCCTGTGATCCAAAATCCAGGTTTCCGGGCACCAGAACTTAGCAGGTGCGAGCTTTATACCGATTAACTGAGCCTAAGGTTTTTTAATTATGTGGGAGCCATGGACACGGACAGAGATTTGTCCGTTATAATATTCATTTGATTCTAATACTTTGCGGTCGAATTGTTCACGGGCCTCAATGTACGATGTTTCTGATTTGCTTTTACAATAATGTAATATTTCTCTTGTGAAGTTTTCTTTACCTAATAACTCAACGTCTTTGTTGAGCTCTAAGTTTGAGCCATAATAATCTTGCCAATCCGATTCAATTTTACTTCGGATCTTCTTTTTCTTTTTGGTGCCGTTCTTTAACTTTACAGTCTTGTAGGTCGTTTTACTAAATTTTGCTAATTTTTTTCCAACATAGAGCCTGCCCGTAGTATTGCATGAGATAAGATAAACAAATCCTACACAATCTTCAGGCAGTTCTGTAACTATAGCACCTTTATAGTACCAAGTCATTGATTATTTTGCTGCCTTAGCTTCCTTGCGGGCATTCTTCTCAGCAGTGATTTCATTGCGGCGAGCTTTAACAGCTTTGGCTAGTTCCCCCAATGCTTTACGAGCACGGGTTCCAGCAGCAGCATTACCTGCTTCAAACTTAGCGTCCTCTGCTAGAAATGCGTCCATTTGATCTTTAATTTGTTGTGTTGATGACATTTGTTTTTCCTTTAAGTGGTCTTCCACGTTTCTTTGGCAGAGCTTTTAAGCGAGCACGTTCTTTCTTATCTGCCATGTGCCCGGCCTTTACATTTCTTTTATTTTCTACAGATACAGCAAGAGATATCTTCTTCAGTGCCCTTTCTACCTTTATCAAACTTGTGATAGCTTTGCGAACTCTCGCCCCGCTTTCATAGGAAGGATAATCTAGAAACACTTGATGATAGTTATGCAATTCTACAAAGTGCGAGATGAATTCTGAATGCAATTCCTTATATCTGTCTAATTTTTCAGTCAACATAATCTACATCATTAGAATAGCTGGTAAAACCGTTTTCTTTGATAACTCTAAGAACATTATTCACCCTGCCAATCAATTCGTCCTTGTGTGATATTAAGTATATATTCTTTGAGCGCTCTCTGGCCATCTTCTTTAAAACTGCTAATCCAGCTTCTACACCAGCAGCATCCATACCAGCATCCATAAGTTCGTCTACAAACAATAAATTAATACTTTGATACAATCCTTCCCAAACATCTCGGAAAGAAAAACTCATACTTAGAATTAATCGATTACGCTCACCTCTACTTAGATTATCAAAATCTAAATCTTGTCCAAGCTGAGTAATCTCAATGCTCAGATCATTTTGGAATACAACTTGATGTGGCAACCCAAGTTTGTCAATGTAATAACTCAACCGCTTGTTCAGATAACTTAAATTCTGATCAATAATCTTCTTACGGATAAAACTATCTTTGTTGGTTAATAGTTTATGTAGAAATTCTTGATGATCTTTAAGTTTTGTTAATTCATTAACCATTATCCAGTTAATTTCTTGGATAGCAGTTTTCTTGAGCTCTTGGATTTGTTCTTCGTAGGGATTTAATTCGTCTGCTCGTGTGGTTAAACTTTTTTCAAGACTATTTAAATTGTTTTTATGTCCTAACGCTTCTGCTTCAGTGTCATAAAATGTCTGTGGACGACGAGGAATGTCTCCTGTGCCTATATCATCTACAATCTTTTGTAAGTTTGTAGATACTGTATCAAAGTATTTCATTGCCTCGTCTAGATGCTTGACTGCTTCATTGGTCATTTCTTCGTGTTTGTGATCATGAAGTTGTTGTTCGCAGGCATGGCAAGTTTTATTTGCTAGGCTTTCTAATTCTTTTTCGTACTTCTTAACAGTTTTTTCAGCTTGTCCAAGTGCAGCATCTAAGGTTGCTCGCTGTTTATTAAGCCCTTGTATCTTTGTATTATGCTCGTTCCATAGTTTAAGTTGAGCATGTGTTGCTAATTCTGCTTCGATGTCCACTGTTTCAAGACGCATCATAGCACGACCGATGTTTTCTACATCATCAGTTTTCTTAGTTTCCCATGCACTACTCTTAATACCCAAGCTATCTATGCTTTTTTGTACGTTCTCATTGGCAGCTTTAATGCCTTCTATCTTAAATGTCTCTTGTTGAATAGTATCTTTAGTGTCTTTGATTAGTAGTTTAAGTGCTTCTGCCTTCTCACTGAGCAGAGTAATGCCCAGTAATTGTTCAATAACTTCACGCTGTTCTGCAGCCTTCATTGACAAAAACGGCTCTGTATAGGTGTTTAACGCAACTAAATGCTTGAACATAGTGTGGCTCATCTCCAACATTTGCTCAATAGCTTTCTGCGTTTCTCTACTATCTCCTTGGCTATCGTCCTCAGATTCTTCAGTTTTTAGCTGATTATCATTGACAAATAGCTTGAGTATGTTAGGCTTTCGGCCCCGTTCAATGCGGTATTTTACGCCGTTTTTTTCAAATTCAACGGTAACTAACATAGCTTTACCGTTGGTTTTGTTAATTAAGTTTTCTTTCTTAATATTAGTTAAAGCCTGTCCGTACAATGCGTAGGACAATGCATTAACAATGGTAGTTTTACCCGTGCCATTACGTGATCCAGTGTCGTCTCCACCCAGATCAAGGTTAGATCCTAGCACTAAAGTTAGTGCTTGTTTTTCAAAGGCCACTGCTTGAGTCTGGTTGCCCACACTCATAAAATTTTTCACGGTGAGATTTTTTATTTTAAACATTAAAGGTTGTTATAAATTTCTAATAAAGTTGTTTTGTCAAAATGTTCTGATTCAATATTAATTAATTGTTCTGTAACAATATGATCCACGCTTTCAAATGTACCATCTGGATTATCGTCTATGGTACCTTCTAGGTTAGTTTTATCCAGGATAAGACTAATTTCACGGATATCGTAATCACGAACAAATGTTTCTTTGATAAAGTTTGCTTCTTCAAAACTAATATCAATGTCAAGATTCACTTTAAGATGCATCTTTGACTTCATAATTGTGTCAGCGTTATCAATTAAGTCGCTGAGTTTAACTGATCTATACTTAGGGCAGTCGGGCCAATCAATAAAGTTAGGCTCTCCACCCCATTCTAACGTCATCATACCACGTTTGTCATCTCCTGCATCTGAAAAGTTATGTGGAAACGCATTACCAATATATATTACTTTGTTATTTTCTTGGCGTTTATGGAAGTGTCCGCTGAATATATAGTCAGGACCGTTAAAGTCCTCTGCTCTAAGTTCACCGTGATCGGGCATTTGTACCATGGCGTTCATAAAGAACTTAGGCAATTCAAAGTGACCAAAGACATATTTGCTTTTAATGTCCTTCATAGTCTTCCATTCATCGCCGACTAACCAAGGTACAAGTGTGACATCATCCCGGGTCCATATACTGTCTACAACAGTGACGCCTGGAATGTGCCGACCAAAAGCACTCGAATGAATGTCACGCTTGTCTTTATAGAACAGATCGTGATTACCTGGAAACCAGTAGAACTGTTCAAATGCTGCGCCTAGTTTTTCTAAGCAACGTATAGAACTATCCAATGTGAATAAGTTTAGACTATTTCGATTATGACTCCAATCTCCCATAAAAATGCAAGTTTCACAGTTGGCTTTTTTAGCCTCATTGATAAACCAATCAACAAATTCTTCGCAATCTCGCAAATGCGTTGCAGAATTGCTTTTTAGGCCCACGTGCAGATCAGTAAACACTGCTACCTTCTTAAATAAATTACTCATTCTTCCCAACCTTTATAACCATTATGAAATTTTCCTTCTTTGGTTTTTCTTAAAATAGTGTCAGCCCATTGGCCCGTAATACGGCCGAACTCACTTTTACTTTTAAAGTGTAACACAGTTCCATCTTCTTTTTCAACAACTATTTTCTTCGAAACTTTTGCAGCACCCTTTGCGCCGTTGCTTCTATTTGTTTCTTTTAATTTTTCTTGATTTTTTAATTGCCATTGCTTTATGCCTGCTCCCTTTTCTTTTTTTATATCGGGATTTGCATCATAAAACTTTTTTAATGTGTCTGATTTTTTCTTATATACTTGAGAATTATGTAAATGACTTGTTAATTCTTTTCGATCAGATAAGGTAGTGTTTGCCCACTTAATATTTGTGTTGTATTCAGAAAAACTTTCTGATAATGCTGTTCTAATTTGATGTACTTCTTCTTCAGATAAACTTGCTAAATCATAACGCCCTAATCCGTCGCCGCCGGGTGTAGAATTCAATCCACTCCGGTAAGAGTTATATTGTTTAATATAGTTTATTTCTGCTAACGCTAGTGTCCCAATTGTATTAAATCCGTCTTGGAGAATTTCTATAGTACACTTTTCTATTCCGTGAATTGCCATTGCTCGGTGTAATTTTGTTTTGCATCGAGATACCGATTCTTTGCGATGTTTATTCCACCTTGATAATTTATATGAAGGTTTAGTATCCAGTCCAATGTAGACTTGATTTAACGGAATAACTGTAATTTTATAAATGAACATATTTTAATCCAAAGTGTATAGTTTTATTTATACACTTCGGCTTAAAATATTGTAGCAGTTACAAAGTTAAAAGTCAAATCTCAGTTTGCTCGTCTTCTTCAATACTTGTTTCTTCTGATTTAGGTTGTCTAAAGTGTTTATACAGTTCAGCTTGGCGAGCAGTTTCTTCTGCATATTCTTGTTGATACTGTCGAGTCATACTTGGAGTTAATCCTGCTTCCTCTAGCATATCATCTCTAATGTTTTGATTTTTCTTTTCAATATTTAGAACACGGGTAAATGAGTTAGTAACTGCTGCGGTATAGTAGGCAAATGGGTTCTCTGATTTGCTTTCATCAAACTGTAATCCAATTTGACTTAACTGTAGAATAGCTTGCCCCCGCATTTCTTCATTGTAGGTATACCCACGCCAATTGCTACGTTGAGCATAACGTTCACTTAGTTTAATAAACATCTTGCCCAAGTTTTCAGTAATGCGTCCGTGATCCTTGGAAAACTTACCTGTATCAAGCGGGCCCTTCCAGTGACTCTTTCCAACACATATTAGTTCGTCTTGATCATTAAATTTCCAATGTTGGAATGGAGGGAAGTTTACTTTTTCATGACTATCTGCGGTATTCTTTAGAGTTTTCTTACGACCCGGCGCCATAGGAACGTGCTCAAAAGTCATAATACGGATAACAATATCAGTTTTGGCTATAGTTTTATAGTCTGCTGTACACTCAGCGAGTTTAATTTTCTTATCACCGGCTATTCTTGCTTGTCCAAAAGCCAGGATACCTTGACGTTTTGCACGATTACGTTTAGCTTCTGCTATAGTTCGGATATTAACTTTATCTAAATTTGTTAAAATGATATCGTGTTGTTGGTAGTTGGGCGATGTATAACTACCAAATGAGCATTTACTTTTATGAATCTCTGCTAATAAATCTCGATTGTTTAGGTATTTTACCTTTTTTCCAGTCAGGGATATATGTGTTGTAGTCATTGTTATTATTATTTTCCTTGGTTATAACATTATAACAGTTATAATTCAAATGTCAACGATAATGTTATAAGAGCACTTTATTTATTGGTTAAATACACTATACAAGGAATTATAAATTATGGCCACAACGCCTATCATGCCTAATACATTAGCAGGCACCGCAGCTGATTTTAAAGTACCATCGGATACGGATATTCAAGCGGCTGCAAGGATTAAAAGACAAGGTGCTGCACCAATTGGTGAACGAGTAGTACCAGGAGTACCTCCCGGTGCCCAACCTACCCCTACGGTACTTACTGAAGTAATTGTACAATCCAACACCACGGTTGATCATTTAATAAAATATGGAGATCAACGAGTCAAGTTACGAGTACCTCCTAAGTATCTAGGTAATCCTGGTGGAGCCTCATTTAATTCTGTATTAGCATCTTTTGGTGGAATAATATTTCCTTATACTCCACAAATTTCTTATGAGAATAATGCTGATTGGTCAGAAATAAAACCCTTACATTCAAATTTTAATATTCCTTTTTATCAAAGAAGTGCTGTAAGTAATATTACTCTTAACGCTAAGTTTACAGTATCTAATTCCACAGAGGCCGACATTTATATTGCAACAGTACATTTATTAAGAGCATTAACAAAAATGAGATTTGGAGGAGCTTCCAACGGTGATACAGATAGTGGATCATCGCCACCTATTTGTCGATTAGATGCATATGGTACCTCTATGTTAAAAAATGTACCAGTAGCTATAAAAAGTGTTCGTATAGAGTTGCCTAATGATGTTGATTATTTTAGTGCAGATGAAAGATTTTCAGTTCCGACTATTTCTATTATAGCATTAACCTTACTACCAGTATACAGCCGAGCAGAGATGCAGAAATTCTCAGTTAGCGGGTACCTTGAAAACTCACTTGGTGAAGGATATATTTAATGTATAGCAAAACTAGTCCTTATTACACTACTTTGATAGATAATGGGTATCTTGATGTTATGTCATTCCGTGATATTCCGTATCAATCTGATGATATATTATTTGAAGTAACTGCTACCTATGAAAATAGACCAGATCTACTTGCTTATGATCTTTATCAAGATTCAAATCTATGGTGGGTATTTGCCATGCGTAATAAAACCGTTATTAAAGATCCAGTATATGATCTTGTAGCTGGTGTAAAAATATACCTTCCTAAAAAATCTACATTAGTTTCGGTGTTGGGAATATAATATATGGCATATGATACACTTGGAAATCATACTGGGGAATACGAAGGATCCGATGATACTGAACGTAAAACCAACGGAAATTCAGCCGACAATGCAAAAACGCAGATAGTTAACCTTTCTGGTGAAGGTAATGTTTTTAACAAGTATAGATCAATAACTTATAAATTTACATTATCAGCACTTGAGGAGAGACATCTTAAAGATCCTACCACATATAGAGATACTGATTTAAAATTAATCATATTACAATCTGGTGGAAAAGGCGATGCAAAAATGGTTCGTACTTTATCCACCAATGATTCTGCTGCTGATCCAGCTGGAGTAGGAGTTGCCAACTCGGCAGCGTTTGGTCTGAACACCCGTAGAGATGGTGGAGTCCAACGACAACGACTTGCTCAATCAATGTCAGGCGCAGGCAGTGCAACATCTGGTACAGCAGACGACAAAGCAGCAGCACGTACACGACGAAATTCAGGAGCACTAGGATACAAAGTTGGTCAATTATTTGATGGGTTTAATACTGACAGTCCTGGCAGATTTGACTTGTTCATGGAGAATGTTGAAATTGAAAATATGATGGCTCCGTGTCAAGAAAACAATATGACAACTGCTCAGAAGATTAAATTTGATGTTATTGAGCCATACAGTATTAATGGATTTATAGAAGCATTGCATGTGGCATCGGTGGCTGCAGGTTATCCTAGCTATCAAAATGCCGTATTTTTACTTAAAATTGAATTCTGGGGATATCCAGATGGTAAAGATTTTCCAGATCCTGAGAAAGTTCCTAATACTGATAGATATTTCCCTATTTCATTTAATGAAGTTAATGTTGAGATTACTGAAAAAGGTACATTGTATAGATGCAATGCTGTTCCTTATAATGAAAGAGGTTTTGGACATCCTAGTGTAACTAAAAAACCTATTAAGATGCAAGGGTCAACCGTTGGAGAAGTTTTAAAGAATTTATTTAAAGCACTTGATGATGCATCTAAAGAAATACAAAAACTCGAAGATGAAGAATCGGGTGTTAAATCTAAAGACTATGATAGATATGAAATTAAATTTCCAGTGTGGGATGAAAAGCTAGGCTGGGATTACACCAAAGAAAATTCTATAGTTAACAGTAAAATGGGAGATGTACTTACTTCTGAAGTGTTGGTTGAGATGAACGATCCTGATAATAAAGACGGGAACAATGCATATAGAGCAAATAATGCAAAAAAATCCAATCCTAGCGATCCTCCAAAATCTGTACCTCGAACAAGAAATTCTGTAGTTCAATTTAATCAAGATCGTACTATCAGTGAAGTTATAAGTGCTGTTATTAGAGATAGTGATTATGTCCCAAAGCTATTAAAAGGTTTGATGGAAAAAGGAAGTAAGGTTAAAGATGATTTTGGGTTTGTTGACTATTGGCTAATTAGAATAGAAATTATTAATTCAAAAGAAATTAATCAATTAGGAAAAAAACCTTTTCAAACATTTAGATTTATTGTATCCAATTATAAAATTCATTATACTCGTATACCAGGATATGGAAGAGAACGTATTAACTCAAAAGATTTAGAAAAAATAAGTAATCGAGATTATAATTGGTTATACACAGGAAAAAATATTGATGTTTTAAATTTTAAACTTAATTTTAATAACTTATACTTTGAAGCAATTCCTTTTAATAACGGTTCAAAACCAACTTCAGGAACATCGGATAAAGCTAGTCCCGGAGAAGTGGTTAACATTAAACTAAAAGAGCCTGCTGAAAATACCACCGTTCAAGGAAATAGAGAAACTGGTCAAGTTCCTGATCCTGCTGTTAAAGTTATATCAACTAGAATACAGGCAAATTATACAGGTAATTCAGGACAACCAAAAGAAGATCCGTATGCTTTATTGGCTAGAACTATGTATGATGCAGTGATTAATTCAAATGCAAGTATGCTAACAGGAGAACTTGAAATATTAGGAGACCCGTTTTATCTCGGAACAGCAGGCGTAGGTAATTTTAATCCTACACCTGCTAATAGAGGGCAAACTAAAACTGGAGAAATAAATCAACATTATGGTGCTGTTATAATTACTATTACATTTAGGAATCCTGAAGATATTAATAGTTTTGAAGACGGCGGCATGATGAGATTTGATAGTAATCGTGTTCCATTTAGTGGTGCTTATCAAGTGAACACCGTACTTCATACATTTAAAGATGGTTTATTCAAACAAAAATTAAATGTTCTAAGAATTCCAGGACAGGTATTAGATTCAGATCTACGCAGTAGTGATCCTGCCGATAGAATGACTACTAAACCTAAACCGGGATCTCAAGTACTACCAGACACTAGTAGAGCAGGTGGTTTACCACAACCCACTGCTAATGGAGGAACTGTTCCGTTGAATAGTTTACCAGAGGGGAGATAATGATGAACGTTGAAATGCCAGATGGCACCATAGTTAAAGATGTTCCTAGTGATGCTACACAGGCTGAAGTATGGGAGTTATATCGTCAACAAAAAGAAAGTACTCCATTAAAAACAATAGTTGCTAGTAATACACCGTTGAGTTTGCCTATAAGTCCAGGAGTAGATTTAATAACAGGATTAAATCAAACACCGGGAATAAGCAATATACTAAACAAAACATCCTCAATTGTAGGAAAAGCATTACCATCTACTAAAGATTTAACATCTAATATAAGATTAAACACATCTGGACTAGCTAGTCTTGGACAAGCTGCATTGGCTGGATTAGGTGCAGCAGCAACAGTGGCAACAGTTGCAAATTTATTAAAAGGTGATCCTTCAAAGAATGGTTTAACAGGACTAATTGGAGGTGCTCTAGCAACATCTGCAATTGGTGCAATTCGTAATATAGCCAATCAGGGATCAGGTATAGGCAAAGGTGCTACACTATCAATTACTCCAAGAACAGGACCATCTGATGTATACACATCAAATGAACTTAAACAAGGATTAGATATTAATCCTACATCTTTATCGGCAGGTAGTATATCCAATGCCGCGTCTGTTATTGGGTCTAATGTAATTGATGCCGCAAAAAACATAGGAAGCGGCATCAATGATATCATAAATGGTGTTGGTAATAAAATTAATTCATTAACTTCTATGCCAACTGACCCAAGTGGTATTGCTGCTAAAGTTGGTTTAGACCCTACTAAATTATCAGGACTTGTAGGTGCGGCAGGTATAGGTGGATTATTACAGAGTAAATTACCTTCACAAGTTAGTTCTATACTTGATAAAATTCCAGGTAATGTAAATTTAAATCAATTAAAAAATCAAGGATTGGTATTAGATTATATTCCTGTTAAGAATATTGGCAATATTCCAGCAGCTCCTCCCTTTGCCACTGCGCCTATTGCACAACCTGATCCTGCATATCTTAAACAAGTAGTTGCTCAAGGTGGACCAACTGCATTGCAAAATTTATATGGTGTTAATAGTATGAGTAAATTATCTACTAATTTAGTACCAGGTGATCTAATAGCATCTGCTGAACAATCTGTATCCATTGCAAGACTTAATCCATTTGGTAATTTATCAAAACTAACTAATGGTGTAGATTTAACTTCTGTTACAGATAAATTCAACTCGGCAAAAACAGGATTAACTGACCTACCGGGGTTTGCCGCAAATCTTAATATACCAGACATGAATATTGCTGGATCTGTTGCTGACAAATTTGGAAGCTCTTCATTGATAAAAAGCCCACTTGCATCGTTGGTTGGGAAAAATCCTCTTTCTCCACCATATACAGGGACTGATCCATCAATTAGATCAAAACTAGGATTGCCTTCATTGGGCGATGCATCCATTGCTTCGTACATTCCATCAGTTAGTAAACCGCCAACTGACTTAACAGATTTTTACGGATAAAATAAATGACAGAAGATACACGATCGCATGGTTCAAAAAATAGTCAGGATTCTCCTGGCCCGTTTCTAGCCGAAGTAACAAATCACGTTGACTCTACGTACATGGGAATGTTAGAAGTTGCATTAATAGGAGGTATGCCTAACTCTCCTAGGATAAAAGCTGAAACTTTTGTTGTTAGATATCTAAGTCCTTTTGCTGGAGTTACTTCAAGTAGATATGAAGGAACTAATAGCAGTGATTTTAATGATGTACAAAAAAGTTATGGATTTTGGATGGTTCCACCTGATGTAGGCTCTCGTGTTATGGTGTTGTTTGTTGATGGAGACCGCAATCAGGGATATTGGATTGGCTGTGTATCTGACATGTTTCAAAATCATATGATACCGGGTATTGCTGCCAGTAAGCAAGTAAAGATGACCGATGAGCAACGTAGAAAATATGGAACAGATAATCTTCCAGTTGCTGAATTTCATAAAAGGTCACAAGATTTAAAACATCCAAATCCTCAAAAATGGGCTAAACCAATACATCCATTTGCTGATAGACTAATGCAGCAAGGACTCCTATTAGACACAATAAGAGGTGTTACATCCAGTGGTGCTCGTAGAGAAGTTCCTAGTAGTGTTTTTGGAATATCAACACCTGGCCCAGTGGACGATAGCGCTGGTGCTAAAAGAGGACACATTGGCTACGGAGCAGGAACACGAGCACCTGTAAGTAGATTAGGCGGGACTACTTTTGTCATGGATGACGGAGATGTTAATGGACAGAATGAATTAGTAAGATTGCGTACAAGAACGGGGCATCAGATATTAATGCATAATAGTCAGGATTTAATCTATATTGGTAATAGTAAAGGTACCACATGGATTGAATTAACATCACATGGTAAGATTGATATATATGCACAAGATTCTGTAAGCATACATTCGGAACAAGATTTCAATTTCCGAGCTGATAGAGATATTAATATTGAAGCAGGACGAAATATTAATGTCAAAGCAGGCAAGAACATGGAAACAAATATCACGGGATATAATTATCTTACTGTAGACGGTGATCAAAAAATTGCTGTTAGAGGATCACATGATGAAACTATTGGAGATGCAGTTAAGATTACTGTGGGTAATAGTTATAATTTAAGTTCAACCAACGACATAAAACAATCTGCCGAAGGAACAATCAATTTTTCAGCAGAAGGTAATCTTAATTTAGGTACAGCATCACAAATGAATCTAGGAGCCAATGGTAATATTTTAGGATCAGGTGCTAATATACATTGGAATGGGCCTGCTGCACTTGCTCCTACTCAAGCAGATGCTGCCACAATGCCACCACAATTGCCATTGTTTAATTTGCCTAACAGAGATGTTGCGGTAGGATGGGCAAATGGGGTATTCTATAATACTAGTCCACTTAAATCTATCATGCAACGTGTGCCTACTCATGAGCCGTGGCAACAACATGAAAATCTTAATCCACAACAGTTTTCTGCTGCGGCCACAGATGTTACTCTAGCAAATACACCAGGTTCAAGTAGAGCGGCTGCCGGCGTTCCTCCTAATCCAGCATCAGAAATACAAACACCTGCCAATCAACCAGATGTTGTTCCAGGAACTTGTACGCCAGAATATTCAAAAGATATTAGTAATGGTGCTGCTCAACCAGGAATTAGTGCTATTAAAGCAGCCTGTGCAAAATATGGTTTAACAAGTCCATATGCAGTAGCTTCGTTGTTAGGAATTGCAGGCGGTGAATGTCTGTGGAAAGCAGCAGAAGGCAACTACAATTATACTGCTGATAGATTGCTGTATGTATTCCCTAGTGTATTCAAAGGTGATAAAGAATTGGCTCAAAAGTATGCCGGCAATCCCAATAATAGTTTACCCGAATTCTTATATGGGCATACCACAGACAAAGGCAAGGCATTGGGTAATACACAGCCCGGTGATGGTCTCAAATATATTGAAAGAGGATATATTCAATTATTAGGTAGAGCTAATTATGCAAAATATGGAACCATGATAGGTAAAGATCTACTTAATAGTCCTGAGTTATTAAATGATCCTGCTATTGCTGCTGAAGTTAGTGTCAAATATATGTTAGATAAATGTAAACTTGATCAAACAGATACTGGATACTTTGAAGCCGCTGTTAAAGCTGTTGGACATAACACCACTGACATTTATGTAAGAAAGAAAGGGTATTATGAATGCTTCTTAGGACAGTTAAAAGGTGCAACATTGAGCACTGGTAATAAAGGAATAATAACTGATAGCAGCGGAAAACCTATTCCTAACGGTTAATAAATATATTATGCCTTACAAAAATCTTGAAATTAATCCAGTCCAATATAGTGATCAACATACTAATAAGTTAAATCAATATTATCAGGGATTTAGTACAGTTAATCCAACTAATCGTGGATCTAAACTCTACGACTTTGATCTAATTAAACAAGATATACTTAATCAATTTAATACTCGTAAAGGTCAACGAGTAATGAATCCTAAGTTTGGATCCATTATTTGGGATATATTAATGGAGCCATTAACTCCACAGATCAGCGATTTAATTAAACAAGATATTAGCACTATTTGTAATTCAGATCCTAGAGTATACCCTTTACAAATGAATGTCAATGAATATCCACAAGGGTATCTAATTGAAATAACGTTAGCAATGAAAAACACAAATCAAACTTCTAATCTAAGATTAGCATTTGATCAAAAGATTGGATTAGTTGTACAATAATCTACTCACTTAATTACATCAATAAATACGGTATAAACTATTATGATACCATCAACTAACACAAAATTACTAGTCAGCGAAGATTGGAAAAAGATTTATCAATCATTTCGCAATGCTGACTTCACAAGCTACGACTTTGAAACACTTCGTCGTACAATGATTTCTTATCTTCAAGAAAAATATCCTGAAGAATTTAATGATTATATTGACAGCAGTGAATATATTGCTCTTATTGATGTTATTGCCTACCTTGGACAAAATTTAAGTTTCCGTATTGATTTAAATGCTCGTGAAAACTTTCTTGAAACAGCACAACGTAGAGATAGCATTTTACGTCTTGCACAATTAATCAGTTATAATCCTACAAGAAATGTTCCTGCCAGTGGATTCTTAAAATTTACTGCTATATCCACCACTGATAGTGTTTATGATTCAAATGGTACAAATTTAGCAGATACCACAATTGGATGGAATGATTCAACAAACCCTGATTGGTATCAGCAATTCATAAACATCATGAATTCTGCAATGCCTAGTAATTTTGGAAATCCTATCGATAAAAAAACCATTGATTCTATAACCACAGAACAATATAAAATTTCTAGCTCAACACAAGATGTTCCAGTTTTTAGTTTTTCTAAAAATATAAATGGTACATCTATAAATTTTGAAGTAGTGCCTGCAACTTTCTCAGGTAAAGACTATATCTACGAAGAACCTCCAACTCCTGCCAATCTTTTTAGTATCATTTATAAGAATGACAATCAAGGTAGTGGAAGTTCTAATACAGGATTCTTTGCACATTTTAAACAAGGTACAATAAATCTTTCAACATTTAATATTAGCAATCCAGTAATTAATGAAATCATAGGAATCAATACTCCTAATATTAATAACACAGATACATGGTTATGGCAGCTAGATAAGAATGGCAAATATTCTACTTTATGGACCAGTGTTCCTTCATTGGTTGGAAATAATGTAATTTATAATAGTGTAAACAATGGCATTAGAACACTATATGCTATAAGTAGCCGAGACCAAGACCAGATAGATTTAAACTTTGCCGATGGTGTATTTGGTAATTTACCAAAAGGAACGTTTTCATTCTTTTATAGACAAAGCAATGGATTAACCTACGTTATCAAACCTGAACAAATGAGCGGAATTTCTGTAACTATACCTTATAAAAATGCCGCTGGACAAAATCATTCGTTAACAATAACTTTAAGTTTACAATATACAGTTACAAATAGTGCAGGTTCTGAATCCAATGCTAGTATACAAACAAAAGCACCACAGATATACTATACACAGAACAGAATGATTACTGGAGAAGATTACAATATTGCTCCTTTAAAAGCTGGCTCAGACATTTTAAAAATTAAGAGTGTTAATCGTGTATCAAGCGGTCTTAGCAAATATATTGATTTATCAGATGTTACTGGAAAATATAGCAATACTAATATTTTTGCCAATGATGGAATTTTGTATAAAGAAGAAAATAATAATATATTTGAATTTGAATTTACAAATAAAAATCAGGTAGTGGCTGTAATTAAAAATACACTGGCTCCAATAATTACTTCTCCTGAATTAAGATCTTTTTATTTAAATCATTATAATAAAATTGATTTATACTCTTTAGGCCTATTATGGAAAGAAGTTAATGTGGTTTCTAATCAGAGTAGGGGATATTTTTATATTGGCACACAACCGTATTCTGTAGGAAGTTCTGGTGTATTAGGATATATTACCAATGGAGCAATGATTCAATTCTATGCACCAGCTGGCAAGTATTTTGATACAAATAATATCTTAAAAAGTACTCCAACTTCCGGAGTTCCTACTAATGGCCGTATATATATTTGGGCCACTGTTAAACAAATTATAGGTGATGGATCTAATTATGGGCAAGGAGCATTATCCAATGGAACAGGTCCTATAATTTTTTCAATTCGTGTTCCTGATGGCTGCATACCATACGTAGTCATTCCTAAATTTAATAATACATTGAGTTATCCTATTGAAAGTGAAATTGCAAATATTTGCGTGACAAAGAAAAACTTTGGATTAACTATCAATGCTACTACACGTGAGTGGAGTATTATACTTAATTCTAATTTAAATACTTTGAGCCCGTTTAGTTTGTTTAATCAAAACAATACAGAAGAAGTTGGATTAGATGCTAGTTGGTTAATTTCTTTTGTATGGACCGGCAAACAATATAAAGTGACGTATAGATCATTAAATTATATATTTGAAAGTAGTCAAGAAACTTCTTTCTTTATTGACAAATCGTCTGTTAATTATGATTTTACAACAAATAAAATTATCAAAGATAAAATTAATATACTTTCTATAAATTCTTTAGCAATATCATCTACTACAGGATTGGGCAACGATCATCCTTGGCAAATCGATAGTGCTGTTATACAAGCAGACGGATATGTTGAACCTAAAAAAGTAAAAATTAGTTTTTACGATTCTGATAATACAGGACAGTTGTTTGATCCTACATCTTTTGATACAATAGTAGGATCTCAATTTGTATATTTTGAAAAAACCACAGGACAACCGGGATATAAATTAAGCAACGCTAATATAATTCCGTTTTCTACTGAATATGATTTTTTAGCGTATAAAACTAATTCTAATAATATAGTTCAAAATGGCGATTTATTTTATTTTTACGATTCGTCATTAAATATAGTAAAATATTGGTCTTCAACTTATCAGAAATTAATGTACACAGATCAATATTTTGGTAGATATGGCCGCGCCAATATTAAATTTCATTATCAGCACAACAGTGGAAATGAAAGAAGAATTGATCCTAGCAAATCAAATTTTATAGATATATATGTGTTGACAACAACATATGATAATGATATTAGAAATTGGTTATTAGGAAATTTAAGTGCAGAACCTTTGCCACCTACTAGCCAAGCATTAGAACAAAATTACATGGAAACACTATCACCTATCAAAGCCATTAGCGATGAGATAGTATTTCATTCAGTAAAATATAAAGTATTATTTGGATCTAATGCAGTTTCTAATTTACAGGCAAAATTTAAAGCAGTTAAAAATCCTGATAAAATTACAACAGACAATGATTTAAAAACAAGAATACTTTCTGCAATTAACGATTTTTTTGCATTAGAAAATTGGGAGTTTGGACAAAGTTTCCATTTTGGAGAGTTGTCTACATATGTAATGAATATGCTTACTCCTGATATTACAAATTTTATTATTGTTCCATTAACAGAGACAAGTGCGTTTGGAAGTTTGTACGAAGTTACTTGCTTATCAAACGAATTATTTATTAGTGGTGCAGAAATTAAAGATATTGAAATTATCGATGCTATTACAGCAACACAATTAAAATCATCTTCGTCTATTATAACAACAAGTGGATCATAAAATGGCAGATAACAAAAAATCAGTTAACCTGTTACCAGAATATTTGAAATCAGATAAAAATTCAAAATTCTTATCCGGTACAATTGATCCATTAATTCAAACTCCGCAAATAGAGCGTATTGATGGATTTGTTGGATCAAAAATAACTCCTAATTATGATCCAGTTAATGATTATTATATAAACGAAGATTCGTCTCTACGTACAAATTATTCTCTTGAACCAGCTTTGATATTAAAAGATAAATCATCAAAAATTACAGATGTAATTGCTTTTGATGATTTAATCAATGAAATAAAAACACAAGGAGGTAAAACTGATAATCTTGATCTTTTATTTAGATCAAAGTTTTATTCATACGATCCTTATATTGAGTGGGACAAATTAATAAATTATACACACTATCATTGGCTACCAAATGGTCCTGATTCTATATTGATAGACGATCTTAAAGTAGATATAGAAGGGCAATCCACATATACAATTTTAAATAATTATTCATTAAGCAACGGAATGAAATTAAAATTGTCTTCTGATGATAAAGAATATTATGTTGAGGGTGTTGGATCATCTATTAAATTAATTGACGTAAATTTATTAAATGCAAATGAGCTAGTAGATACAGTTTATAATGAAACGTTCGATGGCGCAGCATTTGATAATTATCCATTTGATGGCGATAAGAAAATACCACTGACACCGGAATATATTACAATTAATAGAGCAAGTAAAGATTTAAATCCTTGGAGCCGTTATAATCGCTGGTTCCATTCTGAGATAATAAAGATCACAGCAGAAATTAATAAAATTGATTTTTTGTTATCTCTAGATTCTCGTGCAAAAAGACCTATTATAGAATTTAGAGAAGATATACAATTATATAATTTTGGTAATATTGGAATTGGAAAAATAGATTATATCGACGATAATACACTTGATGCATTTAACAGCGTTAACGGCACTATTGGTTATTACGTAGATGGTATTTTGCTTGAACAAGGAAATACTGTAATTTTTAATGCTGATGTTGATGATAATGTTAGAGGAAAAATATATACTGTAGATTTTGATTTTAGTACAAACCCTCCTACCCTACAATTAATAACACCAACTACTCCGTCGTCATTGGATTCAGTTGTAATAAACCATGGAACCAACTACTCAGGCACATCTTGGTATTATAATCATAATAACTCTAAATGGATCTATGCTCAACAACACACAAAGATAAATCAAGCACCGTTATTCAATCTCTATAATCACGATCACGTTAGTTATGGAGACACATCAATTTATTATAATTCTAATTTTAATGGTTGTAAAATATTTGGATATGAAATTGGAACAGTATATGATGCTGTTCTAGGCTTCTCATTAAAATATCAAAATAGTGTTGGCGTAGGTAGCTATTTGTTTAAGAATTATTTCATGACAGATAGTATTAGAATTACAAACCCTCGCAATAGCGTAAGTTCTATAGTTAACACCAACGTTACTTATTTTAAAGTAGGCAATAATTATGTCAATGTTTGGCAACTATCTGTGGATT
>Ga0209084_1000578_pt1 | contig 34521 bp, 78 predicted proteins | sample C_130820_MF_Meta_FD_187309 | JGI IMG/M metagenome (GOLD analysis project Ga0209084, IMG submission 187309) | Freshwater microbial communities from Lake Croche, Canada to study carbon cycling - C_130820_MF_MetaG (SPAdes) (version 2) | ecosystem: Environmental > Aquatic > Freshwater > Lake... | reverse complement strand
AGCCCGACTACTGTGTCATGTTCACTGACGGGTACGGCAACTTCGGTGACGATCCGACTCAGAAGTTCGATGTGCTGTGGGTCATCACCAATCAACAGGTGAACCCCCCGTTCGGTGATACGATCCGCGTTTCGGTTGACAACGACAGCAACTAGGAGAGGGTCATGGCTGCGAAGAAAAACTACAGATACAAATGGGATTGGAGTCTTTTGAAGAGCGGTGAGGGCGGGCCTGACCTGGCGGGTTTCGGCAAGTACATCACCGACAAGTCCAAGGGCATTTGGGCCTACACAGGTGAAAGTTGTTATGTGGGCCACAAGAGAGCCGTGATTAGGTCTACGACGCTCAAGTCCATGGACATTGCCCTCCATAAGCTCAAGGACTGGGGCGTCATTGACAACCTTTCTGAGGGTCGGCGTGGTGTAGTCACAGACGATTTCCCTGGAAGAACATGAGGCTTGAGATGGCTACCGAGGTTCGGAAGGAAGAGATCAACGAGGCTCTCAAGGTTGTCGAGCATTGCGTTGCGGAGTTGCAACTGCTCCGCAGTTACAACTTCAACGGAAACGGCTGGGGTCGCGACCGAGCGACACTGGCGAAGGATCGGCTTCTCGACATCGGGCATCGCCTCGTCCAATCGTCGGCCGAGATCATGCGATGTGCCGCAGGCCTGGCCGATTGACTGTGGCTCGAAGCAACCCCCTGGACTAGGAGATGATGGCATGAAGACCAAGAAGAAGCCCCTTACTGCTGGCGAGCGACTTATGGCCCAGAAGATGGGCGAGGCCATGATGAGGGTTCATAAGAAGGCGATTGCCCGCCAGAGTGCCAATTTGAAGAAGCTCGAGGCAGCCAGGAAGAAGGGTCTGATCCCCGAACTCAAGTGGCATAAGGGTCCTAATGTCTTCCAGTTCAAGACTTCCACCGGCCACTGGTTCTGGGTCTGGGCCGGGGATTATGACATCCATGTCCAGTTGCAGGACAAGCCCTTCAAAGTCAACTACAAGGGCTTCATTGGTTGTTCGGAGAGCATCAAGTACGAAAACGCGGGTGAGGTCGAGTCCGACATTTCTTATCTCAAGAACGGCGAGAGCTGCGAGATGGGCGATGAGGGCATCAAGGTGAGCAAGAAGAAGGGCTCGTACTTCGTGGAGGGGATCAAGGTCTCTGACAACGACATCCGCGTTCTGTGCCTCGTCCTCAAGCACTTGTCTTGTTATGAGTGTTCTCCCTCGAAGGGCGACGAGACCTGGCTGGTCGAGGGTTGAACCCTAAGAAAACCTTTCCTTTGGGAGTGATAGACATGGACATGGAACTTCATAGTGCCCCGCCCCTTCCGATCTCCGAGGCGACTCGGGCGTGGCTGAACGGTGGCGAGGGCGAGCCGGATCCGATCAACGCCTATATGGATCAGCTGGGTTTGTTCCTTGTGAACTCCCGGTGCAAGTGCGGTGCGAGGTTCGCCACCGACCTTGCCGCCAGGAACCATTCGCTGATGCGAAAATGTGAAGATATTCAGATCGAGTACCAGGAGAAGGACCGCACCTGGCGGTGAGGTCGTTCAATTCAAGGGAGGTTTTCATGAGGAAGGTCGGAATCGCAACCACGGACACGGATCAGTACCTCGAGGGCAAGGTCGGGAGTTATGCCCGACACATGGACTCCTGCGGTCAGCAGTTCAACAGGGAGGCCGACTCCTCCAGCCTCGCGGAGGCTCTCAAGGGGGACAACGCCAGGTCTCTGGCCCAGTACAACGAGGTGGTTAGGGTCCTGACAGAAATTGTCCAGGACCAGACGGAGGACAAGATCCGTCTGCACCTTTCGTGCTGGGCGTCCGCCGCGGTGTCCCAGATGAGGAGTGCCGACACGCCCAGATGGAGGACTCTTGCGACCGCGACGATCCTCGAGACTCTCTTGGATTGCCTCAAGGTTGACGCCGGCGAGTAGTTTGCTGTATAAGTACGCCGCCAATGAGACAAGGAGGTTCGCATGAGATACGGTTTGGCCGCTGGGCTCGTTCTGTTCGTCTGTCTCGTCGCAGTGTTCATGAACAGTGGCGATACCCCGCCCGCAGTCCCCGTCGCACAGGAATCCGTTGAGGAGCCTGTCGAGCGGATGACTCACTACCAATACGGCTATTTGAAGGGCAAGAGGAACATGATGATCCAGATGGGCATTGCTGATGTTCCGCCTCTTCCGAGCGTTGCAGAGTACACGACTTCCGAATCTTCCTCCGAGGAATCCCAGGAGGAGGAGGACAGAGGTTATGTCGATGGGTACCATCGTGCCGGGGAACTCATGTTTGATCCCCGGGGTTGCACGAGGTAGTTTTTCAAGGAGGATACCGATGAGATTTTTCGTTTGCGCGGTTCTTTTCGTGTCGATGGTTGGCATCGCCGAGGCTCGTCCCCGCCGGTACTACCAGACCCAGAGCAGTCCGTCCCAGCCTGTTTCCAGCTACACGAGCGGGCACGGCGGTAATGACCAGGACCGGTGCCAGGCCGAGGCCAACCACATGGCGGCCAACAACATCACCGGTCATGTGTGGAGCTGCATCGGCAGTTTCGAGGGCGTGGGCTACGGGTCGAGTCCCAACTGCAACACCTGCACCCCGAGTGGCAGCATGACAAACACGGGGGATGCCTCCGCCCAGGGCCGGAACGGAATGTGGTATCGCGTTCGCAGCTGGAGATGACTATCATATATCATGATTCCCGACGGGGCGTCTTGATCGGCGAGCTTCTCGGCCTGCATTGTGGGGCCGGTCGTAATAATTATATTGGGTTTTCTTGATAAAGGCCGTGTTCGTACACTGAAGGTTGGGATGCCTCGCCGCTCCCTTATTCCTTCAATGTACGACGCGGCCTTTATGCTTTCTCTAAGGAACCGTCCCCGTCTGGAACTGTGGGCATGAAGAAGCACCCGGTTCTTACGAAGCAGGCGGAGAGGCGGATCAAGAGCCGTCCCTACTACGCCTATCTGTACGCCGCCAACATCCTCGGTGGCAGGCTCCCGGAGCGACTCGAGTCCGTTTTCGTGGGCGATCCCGTGAGTGCATACCTGTACGCCAGGAATGTCCTCGGTGGTAGACTTCCCGATCCTGTCCACAACGCTCTCGTGATGTACTCCCTCGAAAAAAGGGATGTGACCGGGTATGTGGAAGCGTACATCAACTGGCTGGAGGGGAAATGATAGTCGAGTTCGAAGTCTCCGCGTTCAAGGGAAGGGCCAGGGACCTCACCAAAGTCCTTCATGGACTCAGGGCGGTGGGTCAGTGGCCCCTTCAGCATCACAAGGATGTTGAGGAAATCCTCTGCAGGAACCCGAGTTGGGCCTACAACTACACTGACAAGGTGGTCGGGGCCTTCGGCGTGTCCGGCTTGGGCGAGCGGGTTTTCCTGAAGAACCCGGGGATCGGCATCCGATACCTCGAGCGTGTGAACAGGGATCACTTCCTCGTGGAGGACACGCAGCGTCGTTTCTGGAAGAAGGTCGTGAAGAGTCCCGATCTTGCCCTGCAATGGGCCGAAGCCTTCCGCAAGCGTCTCCCCGAGGAGGACGAGATGGTCTTCGTGCAGGACACCGTTTGTGCGAATGACTACGCCCATAGGATCATCAGGGGGCCTTTCCCGGAGAAAGTCCACCACGCTCTCGTCCTGAAGAGTTTCGAGAACATGAACGATTACGACGGCCGTCGGCTCAAGGAATACATCGCCTGGGCCGCACCGATGCTGAAGAGGCTCGAAGAAACCAAGGCATAGGGGACTGAAGGACATGAACACACCAATCAGCAGCGGCGTTCCGAGGTTCCGCACCACCGTCCGTCTTATGCAGTGGGTCAGGCGGAACAAGCCGTATCGTCGTCTGCCGGCTTCCAGCGAACAGTGCTTCTTCAAGTCCAAGGAGTCCCCCGAAAGGATCTCCAACAATATTCTTTTGTATTGCGACAATGCCGGTGAGCTTGGTGATGAACTTGAATCCTGCCTTCTTGAGAAGGATGTGCCGACCTATTTGACTCGTATGAAGCGTAAGGGGGTGGCGGTCAAGGAGTCCCTCTTGGATCGCGTGACCGATCAGGACAAGCTCGCCAAGCTTCCCTATTCCATTGGCAGGCTCCCGGAGAGTGCGGAGGCCCGGATCACCCAGGCCTCCGCTGTGGCGGTCTATGCGGAGCATGTGCTGGAAAAACTCCCTGCAGGCATGGAGTCTCGGCTGGTCGGTTGTCCTGATTCGATCATCAAATACTTCAAGGTTCTCGGACGGAACATGATCGACCCCCCGGAATACCTCCTGAAGGCTCTGGCTGGCCACGACACGACCTATATGGAGGTCTCGCGGATGTTGGGGGGTCTGCTCCCAAAGTACCTTGAGGACACGATTACGACGCCCAGGGTGGCACTCTGGTACGCCAGCAAGATCCTGAAGGGTCGTCTTCCCTCCCACTTGGAGGAGGTTCTTCTGGGGGACGCGGACTGTGCGGCGGGCTATGCGTTCGATGTGGTGCGTGCCTACTCCAGCCCGAGGCTCCCCGATGTCCTCCATAACTCCATCCTGATGCGGAGTTATTCCGATCCGAACAACCAGTTGATCCGCCAGTATGTGGCTGAGGTCGAGAGAACCTCGAAGGAACCCGGTTGATCAGGAACCCATCCCAGAAGGAGACCCCTCATGTCCGAAATCAAAATCCCCAAGTTCCGCACCTGCAAGCGTCTCGTCCTTTGGATGGAGCGTAACTGGAACCTCTTGGAAGATCGTCGTCTTCCCGCCGAGCACGAGCGGGTCTTCTTCAAGAGCAAGAAGGAGACTCCCGTGGAGGTCGCCTCGGCCGTAGCACGCTATTCGTGGTGGGCTGGTGCCCTAGGCAAGCAGATCGAGTCCCTGCTCGTGGGCCACAACGACAGCGTCGCCACCTATGTCCGCAGTCTCCGTGCCAAGGAATGCGAGATCGACCCGGATCTCATGGCGAGTCTGGCGGGGGACAGCAGGAACCTCTACAAGTTGTCGAAGGACACGGGCAGGCTCCCCGAGCACCTTGAGGACACGATCGGAGAGCCGAAGTGGGCGTACTTTTATGCCAAGGAGGTTCTGCTCGGTCGTCTTCCCCGCCATCTTGAGGATGTCTTCTTCAAGGACACGGTCTACGCGGCCAAGTACGCCTTCGAGGTCATCCGTGGTTTCTCGCCCGTGAAGCTCCCCGACGAGTTGCACGCCTTCATGGTCATGAAGAGCTTCGAGGATCCAGAGGACGAGGACGTTCGCGACTACATCCTTGCCTCGGAGAACAGCCCGGACAAGGTCGGCAATTCCGTGCGTTAGTTTCTAAGGTTCCCTTCCCAGGAGGATTGGCTTTCATGTACAATACGACCGACTTAGGCAACATCTGCGTGTTTGGATTCGTCATGTTCCTGCTCGTGGCCCTGATCGGCCACGCGGAGGCCTGGCCCATGGTGGGCGGTCTGGGCTTCCTGATCTTCGTAGCCGTCATGCTGCATAAGTGAAAAACAATGACCCCGTAGTGAAATGCATATCACGACTTTCTTCTAAAAAGTCATTCCGGGTTGGACCCCCGGCGGGGTCACCATATTCTGTTCCACTTGGGGCTACTTTCAAATGGACTGGGACAAGAAGTCGCTGTCTGAATTGGTCGGGCTTTTCCGGAAGAAGCACTACCACATGCGGGCGGAGTTGAAGACGGATCGCAGGAACTTCAGTGCGATCTGGAACAGGTACCTCGAAAACTACGGCGTAATCCTGATCAGTGACCTGACGAAGTCGAACAAGCCCTACAGGAACCGTCACCTTCAGACCGACAGGATGCTGGTGAACTTGATCGACATGGTAAACTTCAGGAACGGCGATATTTCGGACTCCCTCGTTCTGGACAACCCGGATCGGCCAGGCCAGTACATCCTCGTTCAGAGGGACATGGCCGAGCGGATCTTCGTCCTTGGGATGCTATGATGTCGAAGTACGGCAGTGATTCCATCGAGCGGGAGTTCGCCCAAAAGGTTCTGACGCTGGGGGTGTTTCCTTGAAGACGAAGGTTTCGATTGTGGAGAGCGAACTGAGTAACCTGGTGACGAGCAGGACGGACACCGAGAAGGTGTACGACGCCTTCTGGCGGCGGTACAGGAGGTTCTGGGACGACGCTGGCTCGGGCATGCGGGAGCACGACATCGTCGAACTCTGGGATGAGTGGATCAAGGAGACCGAGGGTCTCGAGCATGTGAAGAAGTTCAGCAACATCGCCGAACCCGTGGACTATCTCCTTGAGAGCATCAACGAGCCTGGGTTCGACAGGATTGTGATACGGGATCCCGGCCACCGCGGTGACTTCATCATCCTCAACAGGGATTTCGCGGACAAGGTTCTGGTCCTGGGCGATGTTCCATGATTCTCTAAGGAACCCGGCCGATTCGGAATGATGGTCACACCCCAAGGAGAGGATCATGACCCCGAAGCAGGCCGTTCTCAAGGCTCTTGATGCCAAGCGTAGGCTCCCCGAACTTGAACCCATCATCCTTCAAGACGCCGTCGCGGCGTGTTTCTACGCCAAGAATGTGGTGAAGGGCAGGTGGGAGGCCGCGGAGTCCGTGATGGCGGGCAAGGTTCATTCCCGTCTCTCCGAGTTCGATATCTTGGACGAGGACACCAGACCCGTGAACTCCTCTGGCTACCGCATGGGGCCGCAGGGTACGGGGACGGGCCATGTGAAGAGCGGTGGAAGCCTCTCCCTTCTCACGATCTACATGAGGCTTGTGAAGTGTCGGGTTCCCGCCTTTGAGGCCGTCCTTTCCAGCCAGCGTTGGAAGGGCGAGGCCTACAAGTACACACAGTTGATCTACCGCCACGCGGGCGAGTTGATCGACCTCGACTGCCCCGAAATCTGCTCTTGGATGATCCGCGACCTCGTCTTCGGACGCACCTTCAAGACGATGACCCGTCCTGAGCGGATACGGGTGTGCGAGGAACTCCACAAGCGGATGATCCTGCACAGTTTCGCCCGGGGGGACGACCACTATGTGCGTTCCTACTTCCGTGAGCAGAAGAAGTCGGAGAACTACATGCTTCTCATGCTCACCCAGTACGACTCACAGATGAAGGTGGGCGACCTCATCCAGAAGGTGGTGGAGGGCCGGTGAACTAATGCCCCGGCCCTTCGGGTGTATCTCTAAGAAACCAGCATCCCAAGGACGGAGTCAAAAGGAGACCCCCATGCCGAAGAAGACCAAGACGAACGACCGGGAACTGATCGCCAAGGCGGTTTTCGGGGAGATCACCCTCGGCGAGGTCATCGGGAAGTTCGAATCCAGCATCTCGTCCATCTTCGTGGAGCGGGACGGCGAGGACCTTGGCAACTTCGATTCGTGGGCGATTGAAGAGGGCCATCTTCAGTTGTTGAGCGAACATGCCGTCGAAGCCGACTTCCTTCTGGACAGCAGGGTCAAGGTCCACGAATCCTGGCTCGAACTTGAAAAAGATGGCGTCGTGTGGACGCTCTCCTTCCTGGAATACAAGAAGGTCAGGTTCGATTCGATTCTCTCGGGGGCAGCCAAATGAATCCGCTTGAAAAGGCCAAGTCCCGCACGCTCAAGGAAGTCTACCCAATCGTCAAGCAACTGATCTGGTTGGTGCAACTGAACGGCGGGCACGCGAAGCTTTACGAATGGAGGAGGGAGCGGATCGTCAACGAATACTCCCGCGAGGACGAGTCCAGGAAGGTGGAGTGCAACGCCTTCATCGACTGGGCCCTGAGCGACCAGGACGGCCTCGAGGATTATATCGCCGGGAGGAGCCCCAGCAGTGCGGCGGAACTTGCCCTCCGTGCCGGCCGCAGGCTCTGCCCCAGTGCCGAGAAGCTGGTGACGGAGAAGGCCAAGAGCAAGCCGAGGCTCCTTGAATATTGCAGCCATTTCGGCATACTACTTGACGACATGTCCAGGATCACCATGAAGGCCGCCTTCGAGGATGATTCGAGGAGGGAGAAGGAGTACATCAAGAAGATAGAGCACACCAAGAGGAAGGTCAAGGAATTCCTCGGGCAAATGGTATCCAACGGGCAGTTGGATTCGGGTATAACGGTCAGTCAGTTGATCGAAACACTATGAGGGAGCGAGTTATGAACTTTTTTTTGGTGGTTCTTTTCTGGGTGATGGGCGTCGTCGGAATGGATGACGGACACGCTGACAGGATACGTGCCCGGGGCAAGTGCAGGGAGATCAGGGCCCAGCGGTACGATGTGGTCGTGCGGTTCACCAGCGAGGAGGACGCCAGGCTCTTCGCCGAGGACCTCAAGAACTTTATCAGGGAGTGAAAGTGGACCTAGTCAGGATCGTCTCCGAGATGGTGAAGACCAAGCAGGAGATATACGATATTTCCGAGAAACTCAAGTACCACGAGGGAAACCTGGACAGGCTCATCGCCGAGCTCGTCGAGTTCCTCAAGCACCGAAGGTTCTTGGAGACCCGGAAGGGTTCCTCGAAGAAACCCGCCGCCCAGGGACAGTAGTGGAAAGGAGACCCAGAACATGAACAGCGTCGGACAGTATGCGATGGTTTCGATGGACAAGTCCCTGGACTTCGGCGGACGCAAGTTCCGCGTCGTTCTCTACGGGGCCTACAACGCAATGGGGCTCATCGGCCCGGAGATGAACGGGATCGCAGTCCTCGACCACGACAGGAAGCACGTCGTCCTGGACGGCCACTGCCCAGAGGACAGCGGCTACCACGGGCCCAGCGAGGCCCAGAAGGCCGAGTGGAACCGGATCTGCGTCATGTCCGCCGAGGAGTTCGTCGGGTTCTGCAACTCCCACCAGAGGAGCAGGGACCCGATCAGCCTCGAGAGCAAGGTCAAGCGCAGTCCCAAGTTCAACGTGGCAGGCTTCATCAAAGTCGCCTCCTCTTCGGTTGCCTACAACCATGAGGCAAAAAGCGAGTTCCTCCGCACGGGCAAGCAGATGGCAATCCGTCTGGCCGCCGGCCTCGGACTCAACGAGGATCAGTACGATGTCAGGGTGAACAAGGCGGGGATAGCAGTCTCCGGGGATGTCGTTCTCCACACGGACACCCACTATGTCTGCCTCTCCCAGTCCGGATCCGATCGGGGGTTCCTGGTGCGTTCCTGCAAGGGTCGCAGGGACTTCACTGGGGGATGCAACCATTTCGTTAAGTGGGAGAGTCTGCGTGATCTGGACAGGGTGTGCGAGTTCATCCTGAGCCTTGCATGACAGACAACGACTACCAGGGTTTGTACGAAATCTTCGAGGTCAGACTCGAGCGGATCTCCGAAGAGGTCGGCTACAAGGAGGAGGTGGTCGGCACGGAGGCGTACAACACTTTCGAGTGTGCCTGGACCAGATACCTCGACGAACTCGGCATATTCAGGAACCTGGCGAAGGGACCGCAGGCTCATTTCTGGCAAGTGGACTCCGCCAAGTACCACCCTCATCCCGAGACGGTTATGGAGCAGTCCGTCCTTGTCGGCGACCCCCTCTACACCTCGGGCATTTGGCTCGAGGTTCCGCGTGATCTTTGCCTCAAGATCCTTGCTCTGGGGTTTGTTCCATGAATCACACTCCCAAGATAACCCACAACTGCTCCCACCCGCGGGGCTACTCCAAGAAGTACGACTCGTACTTCTGCGAGAAGTGCGACCTTTGGGTGGAGTCCAAGTGTGGCGACCCGGACTGCGAGTTCTGCCGGGACAGACCCGACAAGCCGTCCCTCGAAGAAAAGTGATTCTTCGGGAATAGAACGTAGCCCAAGGAGGTGGCTTATGGACGAAGAGACCCAGAAGGAACTGGTTCGCCTGGCAAAGCAGGCACTTGCTGTTATCGCCGTAGGACGCAGGGACGAGGAACTCCTCTACAGTCTGCGGGATGTCATAAGAAGAATCGAGGGAAAAGATGGAACAGATGCTTAGTGCGTACATCTGTGCGCTGATGACCTACATCGAACTCGAGTACGACAACATCCCTGACGAGGTCACTCCAGAGATGGAGGAATACTTCGGCGAGTGCTTCATGGTTGATCCGCCCGTGTGTCTGCCCAACGCGGCCTGCGTCTTTTACGAGCGATTCCTCCGTTCTTACAACATTCTCTAGGGAGCCACGCCATGAAGGAAACCAAGAGCAAAAGGGTCACCCAGGCCTACTGCCGCGAGCTTCTTAAGAGGCACCTCCCGGAACCCTCCGAGGTGCTCCTCAACTCCGGGCTGATTTCAGCCCCGCTGCTCGCGACAATCCTCAAGAGCAGTGACCAGAACAGCAGGTTCATGGTTTCTTGGGATCCAGATTCCTTCGACGATGGCGACGGAGAGATGCAGGATTCCTACGACATAATCGGCCCGGGACTTCCCTTCGGCACCATCTACTACGGCGAAAGGGAGTACGCGGAGAAAGAACGGGACGCCCTCAACAACATACTTCGCGACCACTTCGGCAAGGTCACCAGGAAGGCCGAATACGAGAACGACGCCTTTCTTGCCAAGAGCCTCCTTGACCGCCCGTGCTGCCCTGCCTGTGGCTCCACGCACATGGACACCTGCGAGCACAGGTTCGTCGGGGCTTCGTGCCTCGTCAAGAAGGGGTGCCACGACTGCCACGCGGAGTGGACGGAGTCCTACGCCCTCTCGGGCTACAAGGACCTCCGTCTGGACTGATCCTCGAAGGAAACAATCTCATAAGGATTTATGTACATGAAGACAAAAACCAAGCTCAATCATTTCAGCGTCTCCAGTGGCCAGTTGGTCATCGGAGACCCGTGCTACCGCCCCCGTGCCCTGCCGGCCGTGAAAGGCAGGTGGACGGCCCATGTGACCAAATCGGACGAGGGCGACTGGGGCATCAGGGTGAGCAGGGCCATCGTGCACCATGTGGACTACGACCCCTCGAGTCCCCGCATCAAGTCCGCGGTCGTCGACTTCTGCGTGGACTCAGGCCAGGCCGGGGTCTTTGACGCCAGTACTTACGGGGGCGACGCCTTCTACGAACGCTGCTGCTCCGCCACCCTCTCCGAGGAGCGGGCGGGATTCGTCGACGGGGGCTTCGTGACCTCCTCGGGCTACGGGGACGGCGGGTACGAGGCAGAAGTCCAGACCATAGACGGAAAGGTGGTCTGCGTGGAGTTGATTTTCATCGACTCATGAAGGAAATTAACTCTTTCCAAAACTTGCGTTTGTGTGCTATGATTAACTCACTATGTTTTTCAACCAATGAAAGGAAATGACATGAGTCGTATGAGTACGAAGGCGAAGATCGTTCGGAGGCCAATTGACGAAAGCGTTTTCATTAAGGCGTGGGCCAGTGTCTACAAGGACGGCGGCGGCATCCAGGATGTGGCCGACATTCTCGGTTGCAGCTACGCCGGTGCAAGGAACAAGGCGGACGGTCTCATCGAGGGCGGTCTCAAGCTGCCGGAGCTCAAGAAGGGGCGTCGGGCGAAGGTGATCGACATCGCCAGCCTCAACGCCGAACTCAAGGCCGAACTCGCCAAGAAGTGATCCTCGAAGGAACCAGCCACCGTTGGATTTCTTCAAGTTCCCTAAAGTCCCAAAGAGGCAGAGATGGCTAGGTACACGATTCGAGAGTTCACGGAGGCAGTCGGTCTAGGGAAGGACAGAGACTCGGTAACAAGGTCAGGAATCATCCTCAAGGCTCTGTGCGGCCTGGGGATCGCGAAGGAGGTCGGCAGGAAACACGGATCGAACGGCAGACCAGCCGCTCTATACGAGGTTCCAGACCCCATCGTGATCCCTCTCGGCATGGAGAACCAGACCAGACAGGTTGTCGCGGAGCCAGAGCCAGAGCAGGAGGTCAAGCCAGAGACGCTGGTTGAACAGACTCCAGTGCTGGTACAGGCCGTGGCGGCCAAAGGCTCCTACTACGACGACGACGACGATGATTGAATACGACAAGACCCCTGCCCCGTACGGGGCAGGGGTAGCATGGAGGGCATGATGGACAGAGAGACCGTCGAGGCCATGAGCAGGGTCGCCCAGATCCTGGCCGTGTGCAAGCAGTCTGCGAGCATCCACCTGCGGGAGAGCAACCTGGCGGCCTACGAGGAGATGCGGAATCTTCTGGGGGACTGCCAGGAAATCCTTGCGGGGGCGTGCGACTGCGCACCCATCAAGCTCATCGCGGGTCAGGTGGACGAGATCGTGGGCAACCTCGAGTTCGAGGAGTCAAGGACATGAACCTGATCGAAGACTACGACATCTTGAGAAGGTTCTTCGACATCTTCAACGAGTACAACTCTCAGGTGACGGGCTGGCCCATGCGCAGGGTCGTCAAGACCAAGAAGGGAGGAACCAGGCGCTGGCGGCTGGGCAGGGACAGGATGGACGCCTGGTTCAATAAGAACTTCGTGGAAACCGGCTTGATGAAGCCCCACCTCCATGTGTGGGAGTTTAAGGGAACTGACTGGGACAAGCGGGATTACGCCCGCCTCGAAGGAGAAGAGGAGGAGGCACGCTACCGAAAGTACTTCCGAGGCTTCTACGCATGCGACCGTGGGTTCACTCACGCGGTCAGGAAGGATTTCGCCCTGAAGGTTCTGGCCCTCGGCCATGTGAGTCTCTAAGAAACCCCATACGCAAGGAGAAAAATCCATGACAATCAAATGCGTGGTCGCGTGCCACAACGCCTCGGGCGAACCAGACTTCTACTTCGTCAACGTCGAGTGCTCCCAGGTGCAGTACGACAACGGCGAGCACTACGAACTGGCCACCTACGTTGCCAAGCAGCAGGGATACGAAAGTCCGATGGTGGTCTACGACGAGAAGGACGGGCCTCGCTTCCTGTTCGACCACTTCATCTGGGAGTCGGCCAGCACGGTTTCCTAAGGAAACTCACAGGGAAGGAAGGCAAATGGAATTGCCCAAAAGGTTCGCAAGGAGGGGGATCATGTTGTATCTGCAGATCGCGGCGGCGGTGGTCAGCATCCTGCTCGGCCTCGCCCAGATGACCAAGGAGGGCCAGCCACTCGTCCAGAAGATCCAGGAGGATCGGCAGCAGGCTGTCCTTAAGAAGCATCAGGAGGACGCACGCACGAGGGCCACCGAGATCAGCCAGATGGCGATCCAGTGGAACTACCGTGGCAACGACGGCACCTGGAGGTACTACAGCGACCCCACGGGCCGGTTCTGGTTCCGGACGAACATACAGGGAACCTGCGAATACTCCGAGAACCCCGCCTACACCGCCAACATCCAGACTGTGATGAGGTAGCCATGTACGTCACCAACTTCCAGTACATGTGCGCCCTTCTCAGCACCCTCTTCATGGGATTCGCGCTGGGCATGAGCCTTGCCTCCTGGAAATTCCGATGAAGACAGACAAGTCGAAGCTCGCCCAAGCGTTCGGGGTCAAGCTGGCCGACATCTACCTGAAGCACGACCTGACCGAAGTTCGTTCGGCGGAGCGTGAGTGGCTGGAGTATTTGGAGGATCTGGGCTGCCTGATGGTGATGACCCCCGCTGGCATGCTCCCCTTCCACAGCCCGAACTTCGTGCACATCGTGGACCCAGGCTCCAGCCGCGACAGGGACTACCACATCCAGATTCCCAAGGCCGTGGCCGATAGGATACTGGCAATCGGGCTTCCATGATGTACAATCCTCCCCTGTCAATCCCTTCCAAACGGAGCAACATAATGAACAAGTGGGTACTTTCGTTCTGCGCCAGCATCGTCATCGTCCTCGTCCAGGTCATCGTCACCCAGTGGACATGGATCGAGCATCTGAAGCAGCAGGTGGAACTCGTCAGCAAGGCCAAGGACATCGAGAGCGACCAGGTTCTTGACCTGATGATTCAGCTCAGCTCCGCCAAGAGCGAGGCGGCTGCGGCCGGCACCCAGCACTTCGTGTCCGGCGTCATGGCCGCGATCCAGAGCCCCGACCACTACAGCGAGGTCTGGCACGCCGGGTACGACCGCGGTTCGGAGGTCGAGGACTACATCGCCTCCCTCGACAAGGAGAAGACGTACACGAAAGTCGAGAAATAATTAAACACAAGGAAAAGCAATGGGATCCCAGTTCAACTACGTAGTCGTGCCCAAGAAGATCCAGAAGGAAGACAAAGTCCATGCCTTCTACGAGGAAGTCTCCAAGAAGCTGATTGAAAAGCACGGGGGCGAGGACTTCGAGGGGTACAGCGGCGATCTGGCAAGCGACAACGGCGAGCTTGAGATAAAAGAACTTGAGATGCAACTTCCCAAACACACGAAGGCCCTGACCCAGAAGAGCCTAGAAGACGACTGGGAGTCGGTCGACAAGATGATGGAATTCGTCACCGGCCATGTGGAGAAGTGGGGCCCGAGCATCGCCATCAAGGTCAACGACCAGTGGGTCATCTGCGGAAGCTACAGCGACTAAGGAAAGTCATGATCAAAGTCATCAAGTCAATCATGCCCAAGGACAGGCACTACCACATCGCCGTCAGCATGGGCATGGACAGCGTGGCGGCCCTGTTCTGGCTCCGATGGAAGGGATATCAGATCACTCCCCTCCACTTCAACCACAACCTCAGGGCCCAGAACGCGATCATGCACGAAAGGTTCCTCGCCCTGTGCCGCAGGTTTGACATCGAAGGGAAGAGCGAAACTTGGGTGCGGGGAGCCGGAACCGAGGCCGAATGCCGCGAAGCCAGGCTGGACTTCTACTCGAGGGAGGCGAAGGACGGTACTATCATCACGGCCCACCACCTCAACGACTGGGTGGAGAGCTACCTGCTCAACTGCCTCCGTGGTCATCCCAACAAGCGGCCCTTCGAGCTGGAGAGCAAATTCCCCAACTTCACAGTCATCCATCCCTTCCTGCCCACCAAGAAGGAAGACTTCAAACAGTATCTTGAGAGGAACGGCTGGATGGAGTGGGTCGTCGAAGACCAGACCAATTCCATCTTCAAGGGATCCAGGCGCAACTGGCTCCGTTGTGCCATGATCCCGGAGATGAAGAAGCAGCGGCTCTCCCTTGAGAAGTACGCGAAGAGGAGAATCAACAGACTGCTCGTCAAGTGAATAGATAGGGCATGAAGTTCTCCGAATGGTTGGTGAGAAGGAATTGGCCCTCATTGATAGACGAAGACCTCCCCAAGGTTTCTCAATCGGCGACCGACGCCCAGACCGGGACTGATTCCCCAGGAAGCAAATCATGGCCAAGAAGAAGACAGCCAAGAAGAAGGCCACGCCCGAGCAGCTCTTCGGCGAATGGTGGGAGAAGAAGGCCTCCAAGAAGGTAGACAAGATAGAGAAGGCCTGGCTCAAGTCCAACGAGCCAAACTCCGACGAGGACGATGGCGGCGGCGACGACTGGCACGTCAACCAGATGATGCACAACGGCGACGCCCACGAGTTGACCTACGAGATCGCCGAGCGTGTCTTCCTGTCCGGATACAAAGGCGAGAAGTGGGAACCCAGCATGGGAGACTCACTCTTCTGCGACCTGGACGAGATAATCGGCGATGCCTATTTGGCGGGCAAGGAGTCTGTTTCTTAAAGGAGTTCGTGCGCTACTTGACCCGGCAGATCAACTCATATAGAATCAAAGACCTAGTAAGACATTGGGCCATTAACTCAGTCGGTCAGAGTGCCAAACTCATAATTTGGAGGTCCTAGGTTCGAGTCCTAGATGGCCCACTCTATAATGCCTTGCCGATTCGATGGGGTCGCGGGTATCCCCTTTGTCGGCTCCCGTAGACTTGTGGTTTGTGTAAGACTGAAGCCACATTTGATCATGTCAAGATGGGTTGTCGGCGAGCATTTTAACCGTCTTTTAGCCGACTTTATCGCCAAGGGTGGCGACCTGGATCGGTGTCCGTTCGACACTGATGAATTCAAGTACGAGGGTGCTGTTTTGAAGGACGGCGAGATTTGTGGTGAGTGAGGGACTATCTTATTGTGGTCAATCAACAAAAGGGTTCCCATGTACATCTCCCAAGAAGATCTCAGCGAGCTGAAGAGGCTTGCAGCCAACACCTACGAGCAGGAGAAGAGCGAGCAGATCTACAGGATCATCCGGGGCATAAACAGGCTGGAGAGTGCCGTTGCCGGTTTCGCCGCAGAGAACGCCAAGCTAAAGAAGGCGGCTGAGTAGGGTTCCTCGAAGGAACTAGGGCGAAGGGGATTCTCCACCTAAAGGAGAATCCCCGTGAGAAACAGATCAGCCTACTACAGCCAAGAGTCCAAGTCCTGGGTCCGCATGGAACGCCAGGAGGACGGTGAATGGTGCCACACAAGCGGGTTCGGCTCTGCCACCGCGGCCCTCACGTTCGACGAAAGCCGGTTCCAGGACCGCTCATCGAAGACCAAACCCCTTTTCGGCCCCTCCGGACTCCCGAGTTTTCTCGAGGAACCCATTGAGGAGCCGACTTCCTCGAAGAAACCCCGACGGAAGGGAAGGTAGAACATGGAAGACTTGGTTGCCAAGAACGTGTTCGGCGAGCTGACCCTGAAGGATATCTGGGATATCGTCAGCGAAGACCTGCACGAGATCGAGATCAAGGTCGCGGGAGAGCTGTGTGTCAGGAGCTACGGAAGTTGGCTTGGTGCGTACGGCCGACTTGACATCTTCGACAACTACTACGGCGGGGAGAGCGACCCAGTTCCCGAGTTCTCGTTGGACATGAATGAGAAGGCGAAGGTCGTCGAAGACCGTGTCCAGACAAGATGGAAGGGCTTTGAGGTGTTTCTCGTATTCCGCAGGTGCGTCCCCATCGATCTCTCCCGCTTCCTTCCTCGAAGAAACCCCTGTGAAGGGGAACACACGGCAGATCACCAACCCAACGAGGACAATATGGATTACGATCTTCTGGATCACTGTCAGATTCTACCGCTTCTCAAGAAGACCGTCGCCCAGGAGCGTCGCACGAAGTCCCCGTCGAAGAAAGCCGAACTTCTGAAGCACAGGAAACGGCTGGAGCGGAAGATGCTCCTTGATGCCGAATTCTACCTTCTTGCGGACAACATCGTCGAATACGCCTCCAAAGTCATCAAGGCCAGGTGGCCCGCCGGAGAAAATTTCCTGCTGGGCATGAGCGAAGATGACGGAGGCCCCGAGTACCTCTGCAAGTACGTCCTCGATGTCGTCAAGGGAAGGTGGCCCGCCGCGGAGAAGATGATCGCCGAGGAAGTGTCGTGTTGGGAGGAATACCTCTCCTTCCTGTTCAAGAAGGACAAGGACGCCCTCGTCGCCGCCTGCAAGTCGAGGGATGTCTTCGCCATGTGGTACGCCGAGCAAGTGGCCGAGGGCGAGTGGAAGCCCGGCGAGAGGGCGATTCTGAAGGGCAAGGATTGGGTTTCCTTCTACTACGCCAGGGCAATGGGCCGACGCTGGGAGCCCGGAGAGAAGAAGATCCTCGCCGGAAAGGATCCGTCCACCTGCCTTGACTACGCCGAAGAGGTTATCAACGGCAGGTGGATCGAAGGCGAAAAAATAATCAAGACTGATCCACAAGCTGCATACCACTACGCTAAAGATGTGGTAAAAGGCAGGTGGATAGAGGCGGAGAAGGTAATCCTCAAGGATGATGACTTGTGCTTTGTGTACGCACTGAATGTCGTGCTTGGAAGGTGGGAGGAGTACGAGCGGGTCATCATCGACGACCCCTACCGCTGCTACCAGTACGCCAGGGGCGTCATCAATGGGCGGCTTCCCGAACACATGCACACTGCGATGGTCATGCACAGCTTCAGCCAGCCCGACAACAAGTGGGTAAAGAAGTACCTCGGGGCCAAGAAGTACAACAAGGCTGTCTGATCCTCGAAGAAACCCGTACGGAAAGGAATCCGTGATGTCGAAGGAACACATGATCCTCGTCGCCAGCTTCGCGGCGGGCTGTTTCCTCGCTTACCTCATAGGTTGAACCCATGAAGAAGGAAGACTTCCAAGTCGGAATGATCGTCAAGTTCGGGGCCGAAAGGTTCGGCCACGACAACATGGTTCGTGGCGTGATCATCAAGATCAACCCCAAGATGGCCCGGGTGAAGAGTCTGGAGAAGGCCGGCAAGTGGCCCGCAGGCTCCGTCTGGCGCTGTCCCTACCGAAATCTCGTACCCGTCGTCGGCGGCAGCGAGGTCTCCAACGAGATGACCATGCGGAGCTTTGAAACCCCGAACGACACCGCCATCAAGGCGTGGTCGGCACGCCAGAAGTCGATGGAGTCCGTGCCGAAGAGCCTCAAGGCGGAGGACAAGCACATCATGCGTGCCATCCACGAGATCTACCAGAGGCTCGACAAGTGCGGCGTGCGGGAGAGGAACGAGCTCTCCATGAAGATCAGCCTCCTCTTCAGGGCCATCGGCAGGGAGATTACGAAGGCGGAGGTCGAGGCTTGGATGCTCGAAAGAACCCATGACTAGGGGAGAGGCCGTCATGGAAATCGACACATACAAGCTCGAGAAGTTGTTCAAGGAGAGGTACGCCACCCTCAAGGTGGAAGGCTCGCCCGACGCCACATACGAGAAATGGCTTGATTACTGCGACAAGCACAAGATAATCATCCTCCATCCCGAGTGGCTCGCAGAGACTCTCAACGAGGATGGCATGAGGGGGAGGATCTGCATTCACAGCCCCGAGAAGAACGGGGATATGCCGGGCGAGCCGTCCCCGTGGCTCCTCGTCCCAAAGAAGTTCGCCGAGAAGGCATTGGCACTGGGAGGTTTTCCGTGAAGACCAAGAAAGTTCCTCTCCTTACGGAGATCCTCCTCGGAAGATCCGTGAAGGATGTGTGCGATCAACTGCTAGAGAAGTACGAATTCAATAACTGGGAGGGGCTCACGGGCAAACTCGAGCAGATAGTCAAGGCTCTCATCAAGGCCAACAAGCCGAATGTGGTCTTCTATGCGAGCGAGAGCGATTGCGACTCCATTTTCCCGATCAATCTGGACTGGGACGGGCCGGAACTGAACTACTGGGACCACGACGGCAATTGCTGGAAAGAGGAAGAAGCCTGGGGCGACTGCGAGATCCTCAACAAAATAGTCGAGGATCTTTTCGGCAAGAGACCCCCGTACAAGGTCACCAAGGACAAGGACTTCCTCCTGAAGAGGAAGGGCTTCGGGTGTCCATGCTGCGGGGGGCCGGGGATCCACCTGACGAGCGTCACCGGTTGGAGTCCGAGGCCGGGCGACAAGTCCCCTGATCGGGGCGAGGTCGCACACGAAGTGGGCTGCAAGGAGTGCGGATACACATGGACGAACCGGTACAAGGTAGCGTTGGATCGCGTTGGTTGAGGATGTTTTTCTCGTCATTTGTGGATCGAGACTCCTAGATAGAAAAAAAGGAGTCCCATGTTCAGTGCAAGCAAGATTTTGTTCTCCAAGTCCCCGCTCTCCACCGAACCGCTGAGCATAGCCGTCCAGCCCCAGGACGTGACGGTCAAGGCGGGCGAGCCGAAAACGATAGGGCAGACAACCTGGATGACCGGCGCGGGGTACAAGCGCACGATGGTGAGCTGGGAAAGGAGCGTGGACGGAAACAACTGGTTCGCGGAGTCGAGTTCCTTCCAACAGGACGGCGGATTCCCTAAAACTGCCGACCTAGCCCAGTCCGGCCTCAAGTACAGGGCGTACGCCTGGGCGTACTCGCAATATACCTACCTGCCCAACTACTTCGGCGAGGGCGTCGTGGCTTACGAGACCGCGACCACTGGCTCCTACACACTACTGTCCATCAGAGGAGGTAAAACCGGCGACTTCGCCTTCCTCTTTCTCAAGGGAGGAGAGTTCAGGCTCAACATTTACTTCGATGGGGATTACGCCGATGCCGGCAACCCTCCTGACAATTACGCTCAACTCATCGTCAGTATCGGGAATAGAGGCGTGACGACAATTAATAACTTCGGAGCTAGTTTCGGCCCCCCCGCTAGGCAGGCCGAGAACTTTCGCATGGGCGTGATTTTCACGGCCAACCCTGGTGAGCTGATGGACTTCAACTACTACCCCGACTCGGCGAATCCCAGTCATAATCCCCAATACATTTTTGATATTGCTTCGACGGCCCAGGTCGAGGCGGGCCCCGGCCAGCCTAGGGTGGTGTCCGAGCCCTTCACCCTCACGGTAACCCCTTGAACCTCCAAGGGTTTTGTGCAATCCTCGAAGAAACCGGACGAACCTGGAACCCCCGTAGTCAGCCAACCACCACGAGGAAAGAACCATGCTCCGCGAACACTGCAAAGTCGGCATGAAGGTCATGTTTGGTCGCCCGAACGGGGAGAAGACCCTCGGCGAGGTCGTCAAGGCCAACCCCAGCAAGGCCAAGGTGAAGACCCTTGCTGAAAGGGGCGAGGGACGGGGATCGGATGTCGGCACGGTCTGGACCGTCCCCTACAGCCTCATGACTCCCGCCGGCGTGGCCTTCTTGGACGAGGTAAACTCGCTCCCTCCGACCAATTTCTTCCCGCAGGCGGCGATCCTCGACCCCGCCGACCTGCCCCTCCCCTACAGAAAGTTCAACCACGGGGACAACCTCATCATTGAGGCCATCGTGGACACCTACAGCCGTCTCTCCCCTGAAAACCTCACCTGCGACGGGGAGCGTCCCATGGGTCAGGTCAGGGCTCTCAGCAACACCCTCAACCACAGGCTCAAGCACCTTTTCATGGCCCTCGGACGGCCCGTGAGCGAGACCGTGGCCTACAAGTGGCACGACGAAAAGAGCATGGTTCCGTCCTGAAAAATGCTCTTCATGTGCTCTACAATAGGGTATATGAAGACCACACTGGACTTCGCATCCTACATTCAACTGGCGTGCCAATACGCCTACATGGAGTACGATTTCGGCATAGAGACGGAATACGCAATATTCCAACTCGACGAGTACACTCTTGAGATGCTCGGCCTGTGCTGGGTCAGCAACATCAGCGTCCCCGACGCGGCCAACCTCATCGCATCAAGGACGAAAGCATGACAATAGAGGATGTTCTTTTCTTCACGGTCGCCCTGACCCTTTCCGCCTACTTCTTCCACTACACGCAGGGACATCAGGACTGATCCTCGAAGGAACCCCACTTCCAGGGAAGACCCGGCGGAGGCTATATGATTGACAGACATCTCGAGTCGATGTTGCTCCGTCAGCGTGGGAACAACCGAGTCCTCGTCAAGGAGATCCTTGAGAAACTCTCGCAGGAGAGCAAGGACAGGCTCTACAGGATCCTCCGCGATCAGGAGGACGAAAGGGCCGACCTGCAAAGAAAGGTCAGACAGCCATGGATGATGCGGTAGTTCGGAAGTTCGTCTTAATCTTCATGCGACCGACATACGAGGAATGGACCAGGGCTAGTGTGCACGCTAGGCGGACCGGCCTCATGATCTTCCTTTGCCCCGATAGGGAACGCGACCGGGTCACGGGCATAAGTTGGGATCCCGACCTGTTCGTCATCCAGCCCAAGATGAACAACCTCCCCAGCGAATATAATGTGAAGTCCCCAATTGCCTGGCGTCGGGACTTCGTGGAGAAGGTGGTCGCCCTCGACTATGTCCCTAACCTTGAGGAACTTCCCTCAGTGAGGCGAATATGAGATCCAGCAGGATGAGGGGCTATGGCTCCTGGTGCATGGGGTGGCGAGAGGGAGAGAGGCGGTCTGGCGGTGGAGGAGGAGACGGAGGAGGCTGCGGCACCCTGGCGGCCGTCCTTTTCTTCGGCCTCCTAGCCTTTTCCTGCTTCAAGGTCGCCGTGGAGACTGGTAACATCATGGGCGTAGTTCTGGGCCTTGCCGTCGTCGCAGGAGTTATGAAGTCATGGAAATGAAGACATGTGCGTGCGGGATAAGGACGGATAGTCCCTCTGGAGACTGTCCGGACTGCCTCAACAATTTATCAAGGCTGTTCTGGAAGCAGGTGGGCGACCGACTTCCAGCACGCCTAGAGGTTCTTCAGAGGAGCGATAACCTCCTTGAGACCCTGACCGAGTGCCTCGCCAAGGCATGCGCGGAGGCCCTGGAGCACAAGATCTACGGCACATCCAGGGATCATGTGGAGTCCGTCACCCTCCTTCCCGACGAGGACGGTGCCTTCGCACTCCAGATCACGACCTGGAGTGCCATCAACGAGAATTCCAGGGAGACGAAGAAGCTCTCCCTGATCGAGACGATGGATGTCCTGGCCGTCTACATCGGGGAAAGGGCGACCAGGATCGCCGCCGAGGAGCTCTCTCGAAGAAAGCGTGCCGACCTGGAGCCCAAGACATGAGCAACAAATGGATAGTCATGTTCGGTTCCGAGGGGTGGGAGGTTCTCATCCCCTGCGACGACATCATCGTCCGCGACACCCTCAACTGGTTCGGGGGCGACAACTCCAAGGGCGAGCTCAACCAGCACCTGATGATCGCCTACATGCGTGCCAGGGCCAACGGCCAGCGCCGTCCCGAGATCTGGAACTACAACACCGATCAGGACTTCTCCGAGGAGGAGATGCAGTCCATGTGGAACGGCAGCCCGCAGAGGATGGCCGACCTCGTCCGGAGCAAGGGCAATCTGATCTACAAGGAATACCGCAACAAGTCAGTCATCAAGTGACGCTCTAAGAAACCCCCGCCCCCTGGATTACCCATTCGAAAGGAAATCCCATGCCCACAAAGAAAAAGAAGAAGTCCGCCGCGATCGACAAGAAGGTTCGCAATAACACGGCTGAAATCAAGCAGCTCCTTGAGATGTTTGGATTGCTCAAATGTTCTGTTGACCAACTATGGTCGCAGCTCGACAGTTCCTTGAAAGAAATTCAAGGAATATTAAGATCACACAACGAGATGCACAGGAGCCAGGGTGCGTTTTTGCAGGACATAGGCAAGAGTCTACTCAAAATCGACCAAGAGATAATCAAGGAAGTCTCGGCGATAAAGAGAACCCACGCACCCTTGCCCATCGAGCGTCTTTCAAGGCGTTCGGATAACTGACCCTCTAAGAAACCCCCGCCCCCTGGACTACCCATTATAAAGGAGGACTTCCCATGAAGAAGCCCAAGACGGTGAAGATGACGGTTCGCGAGTTCGCGGCCAGCCTCGGCCTGAAGAAGACCGGTCTGGACTACCTCGGCACCACGGTGCTGATGCGGCTCCTGTGCAAGAAGAAGATCGCCCGCAAGGTCGGTACGATCTCCATGACCAAGATGGGTCGGCCGAGCGATGTGTTCGAGGTTCCGGTGGAGATCACCCTTGAGAACCGACCACGCCGAAGCAAGGTCGCATAACGAAACGGTGGCTGGTACGCCGGGCGGGAGATCGTTCCACTCCCGCCCGGCACCTTCCTAGGAGAAAAGCATGGACGCGACAAGCAGACACAAGGTCAAGGAGTTCCTGAAGGCCAACCTGGACATGCTCCAAGGGGGAAACCTCCAGGAGTTCATGGAGAAGTACGGCATCCTTGAGGCCAACTATGTCCAGATGATGATCCTTGACCAGGGCATGTCTGGTCATTACATCGCACTTGGGAATCCGAAAAACCCAGGCCACTACTTCGTGGCAACCGAGGATGTCCTTGAGAAGATCCTCATCCTCGCCCCCCTCGATCCAAAGACAGAAGAAGTCCTTCGATGAAAACCCCGCTCGGCATCGAATCCCTCGAGGACCGTCGCGTCCTCTCCGCCTACACCGTCGAGATCCTGGACCGGCAGAACCTCGTTCCCGCTCAGGTCGAGAACCAGATGCGTGCCGCGGCGGACTTCACCATGCGGAACCTCGACACCTTCATCTCCTGGAAGGGCACGCTCGACCTGCGGATCGATGTGCAACCTCCCTACCCAGGTCAGGACGGCTTCACCCCTGCCATCCTTCAGGTGATGCCCGGCGGGAGGAACGCGACCGTCCAGGAGATGCAGACGGGCGTGGATCCCTACCCGACGAGCCCGGACATCGGGATGACGGTCTTCCTGGGCAACGACGGCACGGTGAAGCTCTACGGGATGAAGGCCTACTTCGACCCCCAGCCCATGACCTACAAGCCGGTCGATGTCCCCAATGGATCCTTCGACTTCATCGGCGTCCTGACCCACGAGGTCGCACACGGGATCGGCTTCAATGGATCCTCGGAATTCTACCGCCACGTGACCACGGTCAAAGGCCTCAATTACTTCAACGGTCCCGAGACGGTGAAGCTCCTCGGCCAACCCCTGCCGATGACTACTCGGGGAGGCACCCACTACGGGAACACCGACCTGCCCAACAACCCGATCCACTCGGGCCTCATGTTCGAGTGGGGCAACTATGCAGGAAACAGGCTTGATATCGGCAAGCTGGACCTCGCAGTCCTCAAGGATGTGGGACTCACCATAAAGACCACCGAAGGACTCCCACTGGTGGATGTCATCGATGCCCAGGCTCCTCGGCTCGCCCTGTCCCAGACCTATGTGTACGAGAATGTGCCGGTCGGGACGAGGGTCTCATCGCTGGGCACTACGAGGGGCTCGACCGGGTACAGCTTCCAGCTCGTGGGGAACGGCTGGGACAATTCGATTTTCCGCGTGGTGGACAACACGATCGTGACGAACTCGTCCATCGACTACGAGACCAAGAGCTTCTACACGCTCCATTTGAGGATCATCGACACTCAGGGGGTCTGGGCCGACACCTTCCTCAAGATCGACACCATCGATGTGCAGGAGAACCCGTCGCTCAAGACTCCTCCATATTTCTTCATGGGGAGTTCCGGTCTTCCTCTCGGGAGTGTGCAGGTAGGCGGCGACAAGGGAACGGTTGTGTCGCTCATGTTCTACGCCAGGACCGGCACGATCACCTCCACGATCAATGATCCCGCGGTAAAGGTGTATCCGGTCCGCAACGCGACTGGTGGCACGACGGTCTGCCTGGTCGGAACCGCCGAGGCCATCAACAGGAACACACGGTATCTGTCATACAGAGGGAACGACCCGTCCTTATGGGCGTCGGTCTTCGCAACGATAAACGGCAGGTCTGCGAACTACGGCCAGACAGAAGTGAAGATCACAAGGCTTACGGCGAGGATCATGCCGTTGTTCCCGGTCGCGTGATTCTCTAAGGAACCCTTCCACCTCGGAACTATGGTCATGGAAACGACCGAAACAAGACCGAAGCGCGTGTGCAGCCCGAAGTACGCGGTGCAGAAGGCCCGAAGGGGCAAGAAGCTCAACCGCTGGGAGATCGAGGAACTGGCGACGGATGCCGAACAATCGGTCATCTACGCTCAGAAGGTTCTCAAGGGGAGGTTCCCCGAGGGCGAACCCGCGATAGCCCAGAATATACCGCTGGCCCTGGATTACGCCCGGGACATCATGAATGGCAGGTTCGAGCTGGCCGAACCCAACATGATCTCCAACCTGGATTGGTCCTCGAACCGAACTCCGATCATGAACTACTTCGTCAAGAACGGGGTTGCCAACAAGGAGATCGAAAGACGCATCCTTGAACGCGAGTCCATGCACATTCCGGAGTACGCCGCCAAGTGCATGGGGGGCAGGTGGCCCGAGGCTGAGCCGGTTCTGCTTCGGAACATGGCTCTACTTCAGAACATATCAAATGTCCACAAGTATCACAGAGATGTGATCAAGGACAGGTGGCCCGAGTTGGAGGACCGCATCATCCTAATGAAGAAGGGTGGTTGGACCGACGAGAGGAAGAACGCTCTAAAGGACTACTTCAGGGTGGTATCGGGTCCCAACTTGGAGTTCGTCGAGAAAATGGGCAGGAGCAACAAGGCGGGCCTTTTGATGATTTATGCCGTCAATGTCGTCAAGGGCAGGCTCCCGCCGCACCTCCACCAGAAGATGATGATGTTCTCCTTCGACCCAAAGCGTCAGAAGGCCGCCAAGAGTTATGTGAAGTTCCTTGACCGTCAAGGCAGGAGAGCGCTTGAGTATCTTTTGACCCTCGACGACCAGGAGAGGGCGGAGATCATGGATAAAGCCCGCACAAATTGATGTCAGAGGAAGCACCCCGTTCGAGTACGCACACAGGAAAAGGAGCGATTCATGGAACTACCTGAAGAGTGGATGGCGAGCGAGAAGGGCAACACCTGGCTCTCCGACGAGGACGGCAACCACATGGCATGGTTCCGCGTGAACGGCAGGTTCCTCGAGGTCAGCGTCACGCCCGAGAACAACCCCGGCTTCTGGATCCGCGTCCTCCCCGATGAAGACACTTCGGAGAAGGTGGCGAAGCACATCAACGACAACCTCTCCGGCTGGACCGTCGTCCGGTGCCACATCGGCGGCCTGAATATTGTCGAGGGCAAGGTTGCTTGAGTTCCTCGAAGGAACTCGGACATATTGGACTGCAATCAGACACAAGGAGACCTAGCCATCGGATATACGCACTACTGGTATCGCAACAAGGACTTCACCCAAAAGCAGTGGGAGAAGATCTGCATCGAGACCCTGGACATCGTCGTGAAGCACTGCGACAGGAATCGGATCACTCTCGCCTGGGAGTACGATGTCCCGGCCGAACTACAGCCGACCCTGTTCGGAGGGGAGAAGTGGGGCCCCAAGGTTCCGCAGGTGGACAACGAGGTCATCCGCTTCAACGGGTGGAAGGAGAACGGCCACGAGACCTTCTTGGTCGAGCGAGAGGTGCCGAGTCAGGGCTTCGCGGAGAACGGGGATCACTTCAGTTTCTGCAAGACCGCACGCAAGCCCTATGATATGGCAGTATGCCTCGTCCTCCTTTCCATGAAGCGTCACTCCCCCGATTCCATCCGCATCGGAAGCGACGGGGAGTGGGACGATGAATGGAAGGGGGTCCGAGAGGTCTACAAGAAACTCTTCGATGTCGAAGTGGAGTGTCCCTTCGACCAGGCCGAGGTCTGACACAAAACGGGAAGGACTGGTGCGTGCATGGAGGCTCGCGTCGTGAGGAAATCGGTGCGTAGGTTCGCTGACCTGGAGACCCTGGCCAGGGAGAGGGCATACACTGTGCAACGCCAGGGGGACGAGATACTCTGGTGGCGGAACGGGGATCCGTCCCGCAGGTACTCGAGCTTCGGCGTGCTTTCGGCCGCGGAGGACATCCTTCTGGACCATTCCTCGAAGGAACCCTGACGGGGCGGACTCCCATCACCCCAGGAGCCAGACATGAACGCAAAAGAGAAGAAGATCGTCGACCGACTCGTCGGCATTTGCCACATCGAGGACCTCAAGGTCTTCCGTCGCTCCGACAGGGAGTTCGACCTCTCTTTGGAGGGCAGGTTCGCCGACATCCTAGGGGGCGTGGCCTTCTCCGCGTGGCTCCCCCTGTTCGCCATCAGGGAACTCACACAGTGGGCTGGCTACGAGATCGCCAGTTGCACAGACTACCCCGACATGGTGGCTGAAGGGGATTGGAGCGGCGTGCGTGACAGTGATCCGGAGACCATCTGGGCGATCTTCCACAGGTTCCTCTAAGGAACCAGACCGCCTCGGAACCACACCCATCACCACCCACCACAGGAGAACGGAACCATGGAAATCGACAAGAACAGGTTGAGCGAGATCCTCGAGCAGGAGTGCGGCAAGATCGCCGCGAGGATCGTTAACGACGACCCCGACATCGACCCCGACGGTCTCGTGGGCGAGGATCGTGCCCGTGCCCGTGCCGCCTGGCGTCACCGTCTGGGTCGCCTCGGGGTGACATGGTCGTACAGCCCCCACGGGAACTTCCCAGACCGTGACGGCTGCGTCTCCGTCGCGGACTTCATCGTGGACAAGGGGGTCACCACCCTGTTCATCCCCGAGTCCCTCGCGGAGAAGACGATCCTGATCGGCCACCTGCCCGAGCCGGAGAGCAAGCCCAGGGCATCCTCGAAGAAACTCAACGCGGACGGAACTCCCACCACCCAAGGAGAACCGATCATGCGAGCAGCACGAAACAAGACCCAGTACGCCAACCTGTCCCTCGTCGAGTCGAGCGAGGACGGCCGCCGAATCGAATTCCGCTTCGAAAACGAGACCGGCTTCTCGTGGAGCGTCGTGGACCACAAGTTCTACCACGGCGACACCGGCCTTGAATTCGGTGCCATCCACTTCGACAACATCGTCTGGGGTGCCAACGAGCGTGGGGAGATGATCCGCCCCGGCCACCCCACCTTCTTCGCCACGATCCAGACCCGTGCCAAGCAGGGATGGGTCCACAACTTCTTCCGCATCCTCACCCTCTACATCAAGCGTCGCGTGGACGACCACCGCAAGGACGGTGCCTACAGGCTCGCGGAGAAGCGTCTTAACAAACTCGACACGATGGTCAACCGCGACCTGATCTGGCCGATCGAGTCGCTCGCCAAGAACAACTTCGTCGCCCAGATGAACCTCGACAACCTGTGCCAGCAGGTGTTCCGTGGCTCCCGCATCCTGTCCTTCAAGGACATGCAGGAGAGCGGTCTGGACAAGTGGTTCTTCGCCCATGTCGGGGAGAGCGTCTCCCCCCGCTACCTCCGCAACGACGCCAACCAGTACAACATCGAAGAGGATGTCTACGCAGGCGACGACCAGCGTCAGTTCATCCTCGGAAACTACATGGACTCCTACCGCACCTTCGTCAGCAAGGGCATGGGCGACCTGTTCCGCTATGTCTGGGAGAAGCACCACTTCCCCCTCTGCTCGCAGTCTTGGAAGTTCGACGGCTTCAAGCAGTGCTACGACTACCTCGTCGGTCTGGGCTACGACCACAAGCGTCTCATGGACTATGTGTTCGACGACCTCGACCATCAGGGTCTGGGCCAGCACATCAGCAAGTCCGTCGAGGAGATGACCCTCCTCCGCGACTACGCACGCATGGCTAGTGCGGTCGTGGGCAGGGACTTCGACCGCTACCCCCGCTACCTCAAGACCGCCCACGACATCGTGATGCGGAACTACCGTGTCAACAAGAGCAGCGTCCTCGCCAAGCGGTACGGGGAGATCGTCGACGGCTTCAAGAAGATGGAGTTCAAGGGTGAGCAGTACAGCATCGTCGTCCCCGCCACCCTCGACCTGATCGTCAAGGAGGGACAGGCTCTCAACCACTGCGTCGCCAACTACATCGAAGACCTCGTCGCGGGCAAGTACGCGATCCTGTTCCTCCGCAAGAACGACGAGATCGACCGTCCGCTCGTCACCGTGCAGGTGACCAACGGCAAGGTTGTGCAGTCCAAGGGGGTCAACAACCGCCCCGTCACCCGCGAGGAGCAGGAGTTCATCGCCAAGTACGAGGAGCAGTTCAACAAGCAGAAGGAACTGAAACTAGAGGATGCCGCCTGATCCTCGAAGGAACCAGACGCACCGGGAACAAACCGCACCAGCGATCACCACCCAAGAAAGGCAAGTCATGGCTACCAAGAAGAAGACCGCGAAGAAGACTCCCGCCAAGAAGGCCCAGAAGGTGACAGGCCTCGCCGCCAAGATCCTCTCCGACCAGGGCGAGAAGTGGGTCAAGAAGACCTGTGGCACGACCGAGCCGACCACCCCCGAACAGGTCGCAAGCCTGGTCTACCACCACTACCTCGAATCGGACGAGGGCAAGGAGGTCTGGGATGCACCCGGTCAGAACGAGGGCAAGGTCGACTACATCTCCGACAGCATCTACGACAGGTACATCCACGATCTTGAGTGGATGACCTCCAAGGAGTGGTTGGACATCATGGACGACCTCTACAACATGGTCTACGACGGGGTGTTCTGATCCTCGAAGGAACCATGACTCAAGGGAACCCACGACATGAAGACCAAACCCCCCGTCCGACGCTGCTCCTCCTGCGGCGTGCCGATCAGAATGAGCATCCTCCACAAGTGCCCCAAGTGCATCAAGGAAAGGGCAACCTGATGTACATCAGCAGGAAGGCCATCGACGAGATCGTGAACAAGGGCGGCCTGGCGAGCTTCCAGGACTGGTGCTACGACATCATCGTGACCAGGCTGGAGCAGACGGGGTACAGGAGACGGAGCGGGATCGGCCTCGAGGGCCCCGTCGCCATGGACGGATCCATCTACTGCAACGACGCCGGCGACCGTGTGGTCGTCACCACCCAGAGGTTCCTCTGCACCACCATCATCAAGTCCATCCCGGCTTCCTCGAAGGAATCCCTCAACTAGGGAACAAGAGACATGAACACCTACCTAGAACCCACCGACAAAGACGCATTCGTGGACTTCCCCGAGAAGTCCACCCCTCCCGACTACATGGGCCTGACCATCGAATGCCCCCAGTGCAAGGGACACGGGGGCTGGAACCTGAAACTCAACGAGTACAGGCTCCACGGAAAGGAAGACATCCCAGAGAACCGGCACCTCTTCAGCCACTTCCGTGCCCACTGCACACAATGTCAGGGATACGGCCATGTCACCGAAGACAACGCCGACCACATCCACAAGTGGAAGATTGTCAGGAACACCGGCAACTGCCTCAACCTCTACGAGTGCGAGGTGTGCGGCCGGGAGTGGGAAGTGGACTCCTCGGGGTGATCCTCGAAAGAACCCGAACATCTTGGAACCCATAACAGAAAGGGACCCTCAAATGATTTTCTACTGCTCTCTCTCGTTCCTCGCCGGCATGATCTTCATGGACCTCATGTGGGGCTGGAAGACCGGCACCGTCCAGCGTGTCGTCCGTCGGGTAACCGGCCGATGACCCCGTCAGGCTCTCGGAGTAGGTCCATGTGGAACCAGGAGATGTCAAGAGTCCTCTACCAAATCGTCTACCAGAAGTTCAACTACGACTTCTGGGGGAGCAAGGAGAGGTGGAAGGGTTATCTGGACTCCGTGGGGATGACTTCGTCGAGAAACTCCATGCCATCCGAGCAGGGCAACTCCGTCCAGGTGATCTGCCCGACGACATACTGCCCCAGGATCAGGAATGACCTCAAACGGGCTGGGAACCTCTGGATCTACATCCCGATGGACCTGGCGGTGAAGATCGTTACCCTCGGCGTCATGCCGTAGTTCCTCGAAGGAACCAGGACGCACAGGATCACCAAGAACGAAGACCGAACAATCCGAAGGACACGACCATGACCGACATCGAACTGCTCCTGAACGAGACCGTCACCGAGACGGGCGACGGCGACGCACTGAAGATTTCCTACCTCGCCGAGGGCGGGCCGGGAGCGGCAACCCTCACCATGAAACGGGAGCCTGCCCAGTGGCTCTCCGAGTACCTCGCAGTCGTCAAGACGAGGACGGTTCAGTGGCAGACCAGCAAGGAGATGGACGAGACGGGCGGCGACCTCGTCCGCATCTGGACGGAAGACCTGGACGACACAAGCCTCGCAGACGACTGCGACTTCGTCGTCTGGGCCGAACCCGACGCCACCATCGGAGAGGATTTCGTCAAGTTCCTCTCAAGGAACTAGGCCTTCCTCGAAGAAACCACCCAGGCGGGGACTCTCATAGACCATGAAAGACACAGCCCTCGTACTGGCCATGCTCGCCGTCGCGGTACTCGCCATCCTGTGGTGGCCCATCGCCATCATCTGGTGCGTCAACACCCTGTTCAACACCGAAATCCCCGTCACGGCCAAGACCTGGGTCGCCGTGGCCCTGCTCGTGACGATATTCAGGGTATCCATGATGGATCCCCCCAAAAAGAAATGAACCCACAAGGAAGTGGAAAATGGGCAACTACGACGACTTCGACGACTTCCACGGAACGGAAACGAGCCTCGAGAACAGGGTATTCGACTACCTTGAGGCGGAGTGGATGGTCGACATCCTGGACTACCCCGACTACCTCGTGGGCGAGGCCATCGGCCTGATCTTTGCAATGAAGGGCAGCAGCGTCCCGTCCATAGCGGGTGCAATCGCGATGGAGATCCTCCCGATCTGACTCTCGAAGGAACCCCGCACAAACGGACAGACCTACAGAAAGGGACCAGAATGCACTACATCAACTTCACTTTCGAAAGCGACATCATCGAAGGAGGCATCGTCGGAGGCCTCGACTTCGCCACGGAAAACCAGTGCAGGGTCTTCCTCGCCCTGCTCACGCCCGAATTCCTCAAGAAGCACCGGGTCGTCGAGTTCGTAGTAGGCATGAAGAACGATGAGGGGGTCTTTGTCGCAGACGCGGCATGATCCTCTAAGGAACCCACTTGACACGGACGGTACAATGTCCCGAACGCGGTTTGGGACGACCACCCCTTCAGAAAGAAAGAACCAGAACCATGAGCATCACCCTCCCCACCATCGACGCCCGGACCGCCAAGATCGTCAGCGATCTGAACAATGTCACCGGCCGTCGCATCGTGACGATCCAGACCCGCACCATGCCGTCCCTCAAGACGAAGCACCCCTTCGCCAGCACGACGGGACGGGCCACCTGCGACGACCACGGACTCATCAAGGTCGCACGCTGGGATCACCAAGTGGGCGACCGTGGCCTGTACGAGTTCCTCGTCAACTGCCTATGGCAGGTGATCGGCAAGAGCGACGCGAAGGGCAACCCCCGCAACTTCAAGGCCACCGGGGACGCTTTCTACGAGCGTGTCACCCGCGTGGACGGCACGGCCTACCCGTGGGCGGTCGCCACCCCCAAGGGCAAGACCGAAGCCGTGATGTACCTGCCCGGTGCGGTGATGAAGACCCACGAGCACTTCTACGAGTGCAACGGTGTCCTCGTCCCGAACGATCAGGTGGACGGCGTGTGGACCCGCCCCGACTACGCCCCCAAGACGCAGGAGATCGATCCCGCCGACCGCTTCATCCGCTGGCGTGCCCCCAAACTGGCGAACATCGCCAGCGTGGAGAACATCGGTGACGAGATCACCGAGGGCGGGTGTGTGGAGGAGTTCCGTCAGGCCGTCGAGCGGTTCCGCGATGCCAAGGGTCTGACCAACGAGCAGGTCGCGGAACTGTTCACGGTTCCCGCCTCCTCGGTCGCCGCCCAGATCGCGGCCAACGCCACGGCCTGATCGACAAGGGTTCCACCCCTCCCCGCCCGCGAGGCGGGGAGGGGTCTTCCTCGAAGGAACCCCGTGCGGACGGAACAGGGTCTACACCCAAAGGAACCAGAACCATGTTCACGCTCACCGTCAGCATCCACGGCAACCCCGACCGCAACGAGGGGGATTGGCAGGAGACACACACGATCTCCGCCAGCACCATCCAAGGCCTGCGGAAGGCCGTCAACGACTTCCAAGCCCAGAACGACATCGGGGGCGGGAATTGGGGCGAGGCAGTGCTGTTCTGGAAGCAGACCAAGATGGGTTATGTGTCCTACAACGGACGGGTCTGGGAGACTCCCTACTGGAACACGGCCGCCAAAGAGATTCTCCTCTAAGAAACCCGACCAGACGGGAACCACGGGCATGAACGACATCGTCAAGAACAAGCATGTGCTCGGGGCCCTGACCCTCGGCGACATCAAAGACCAGATCAAGGGACTCGAGGTCGAGATCGAAGGGGCGTTCTTTCCGAAGACACGCATATCGGCGGGAGAACTTCAGTTGTGGGAGACCATTGATCGTCGCTACCGCGATAATCCCTACCGCAAGATCGACCTCAACTCCCCGATCAAGGTCAAGGGTGGGAGCGTCTTCCTCTCGGACGCAGCATGGTGTGGCGGCAAAGAACAGCAGATGGACTTCGGCAAGACCATCGAAATCCTCTAAGAAACCCGACCAGACGGGAACAAAGACCATGAAATACAACATCACGATCGCCTTCGAGACCGACCGCGAACTCACCCCCGAGGAGCAGTTCGGAATCGTGGGGGCCTGCCAGGTGCAGGTCGAGGAGCCGGTCGACAGCGAGGGCGACGACATGTCCGTCGAGGTCAGAGAAGTCCAGGCCCGAATCAGCAAGGCCTGATACGAAGGTGGTGCCCGCTCGAGCCTCCAGGAATTCGTTCCCCCTGGAGGCTCGCGGGACTTCCTCGAAGGAACCCCACGAGTCAGGAACCACATTCAGAAAGGGACATTCAATGGAAGACTTCAACATCATCCACTCGTACACGAGCGAGCAGGCCATAGAGGACGGGGTGCTGGTTCACCCCTACCCCAAGCAGTGGCCGAACCTCCTCATCACCCAGAGCGTCCACGCGGACTGCATGAACCAGAAGGGACGCACCTACGACCAGTGCCTCGTCCCCCTCCTGCAGGACTGCATCCTCGCCGTCCAGGCGAACCGCAAGAAGGAACCGCCCATCGTCCTCGACCACACGGTCGCGGGAACAGTTTGGATCATGCCCAACGAATTGGGCGGGATGACCGTGATGAAACCAGAGGACTACTGATCCTCGAAGAAGGCCCGAGTTCAAGGAAGAGTCGCTACAACCCCCCAGGCAAGGAGAAACCAATGCCAACGAAGACAGTGAAGAAGACGGCCAAGAAGGTCGCTTCGAAGAAGACCGCCCGAAAGACCACGAAGAAGCCAGCCGCCAAGAAGCGGATCAAATTCCAGGACCTCCCCCCTAGTCAGCAGGCTGCCCTGAAGCAGCAGTATCGGGAAAAGATTCGCGAGGCCCAACTTGAAATCGATGCCGGCGGATACTCTTGGCAAAAGAAAACCAAGGACGGCTGGGATGTTTTTGCCTCCAACGAAGAACTCGTCCTGCACATCACTCCGAAGTGCGTGGCGAGTGCCTGCCGCAGCAGCAAGAAGGACTGCGTCATCGCGAG
>Ga0209084_1000577_pt1 | contig 34533 bp, 31 predicted proteins | sample C_130820_MF_Meta_FD_187309 | JGI IMG/M metagenome (GOLD analysis project Ga0209084, IMG submission 187309) | Freshwater microbial communities from Lake Croche, Canada to study carbon cycling - C_130820_MF_MetaG (SPAdes) (version 2) | ecosystem: Environmental > Aquatic > Freshwater > Lake... | reverse complement strand
TATAACCGGAAGCGTGTAGTACAGAATTTACAAATGCTGCACACCAAGGTGTTTTCTTAACATTAAACGATCCAAAGTTCTGTCCGATAAATGCATTTAATTCATCATCTGCATTTCCTTCACTTTTACCCAAAAATGATTGAGCTAAATCTAGTGGTCCGGAAGGTGTCTTTGGTACTCTTGTTGCTTTTCCTGTATCTGTGACAGGAAATGTTTGTGATACTGGTGTTGCTGGTGCTGGTGTTGCTGGTGCTGGTGTTGCTGCTGGTGTTGCTGGAGTAGTTGCTGGTGTTGATGGAGTAGTTGCTGGTGTGGTTGTTACTGGAGTAGTTGCTGGTGTGGTTGTTACTGGAGTAGTTGCTGGTGTGGTTGTGGTTAAATCTTCAGAAACCAGTGCTTTGGCATATCCTACTCTTTTGCCTCTATGTTCTCCAGATGATCGCTCATACGCTATATCGGTGACTCTTGCTGATTCTTCAGCTGATGTAGTTGCCTTAATTTGTTTACCTGCACCTCTCTCTTGACCCTGAGTTAGTTCATAATTGACAAAATCCAATTGTTCTTTGAATGATGAACCTTCAATTGACTTTCCATATCTTTTCTTAAAATTTTCTTGTCTATCAGGATGCCATTGGGCAATACCCACGGCTTTTCCACTGTCACCTTTCTTTTTGCCGGAAATAACACCTTCACTAAAACCACCAGATTCGACCATTAAATTACCAACAATGCCTGCGGATTGTTCTTTTGTCCATCCCTTAGACATAAAAAATTTCATAGCTTCTTTGGATCTTTCATTTTTGGTCAATCCATCAGGAACGTAATCGGACCCCGCAGAACCACCAAAACTGCCTAAATTTATTCCTGTTCTTTCAGAAAAACCTTTCATAATATCATTAATCGTGTGGGAAATACTATCAATTATTTTGTCAATACCTAACTCTTTGCTGATATTGCTTATAGTTGTAGAAAGACCCTCTATACCCAAAAACTTTTCAATTTGGGACCAATGATCATAAGCAAACTTTCCCATTTTATAATATGAATAATAACGGAATAGTTTGCTTAAAATACCTTCTTCTTTTTCTTCATTTTCCTTTTCACCTTCAACAGCAACATACTTTATAATTGTTAATTCCCTTTCTTCATCTTCCTTTTCGGTTATTTCCTTTTCCTTTTTTTCAAATTTTAAAGTCTGTTCTTTTGCATATTCATCACTAACAATAAATGCATATAATCTTTTCAGTATATTAACATTGATGCCTTCTTTCTTAATCGATGCTGGTTTAATTTCTTCATTCAATTTTGGATATGCAGTTACTATTTTTGTAGACAAAGTGGAAACATCAAATCTCATTTTAAGTGATTTGACAATTTTGTTTATCTTTTCTTTAACCAAATCCTTATCTACTGATTCAGGAAATTCATTTACTGTTGGTAAATATGCCATTATCGTTTCTGTTGTTTTATCCGTTCATTTTCTTGTTCGATATATTGTATCAATAAGGTCACATAAATTTCTCTTTCCCAAGGTATCATTGCTTCCAATTCAGTAAGACTGTACTTATGGTGTTGCATCAAAGAGAAATTTGTTTTATAATAATTACTCAAGTTATCATGACGAAAAATTATCCGAAAAAATTTTCAAGTCCCTCCACTGTAATACTGTGGTCAAATCCACATTTATTACATTTAATTTCAACATCCTTTCTAATCTTTGGAATTGTATCAAAGAATTTTTCTAATTTCACAAATTGGTCTTGGTTCAATGACTCTAAAAAATCCATCAATTCTTGCGGTGTGGATTCATTTGCATAATAATACTGGTCACCATCAAAAATATGTTCAATAGAATCCACAATAATTTTAAATGCAGTTTCTACAGAATTTTCACTTTCGGTTAATTTTTCTATAATAGAAAATTCTGGATACTTTAACTTAATTGATATTTTATTTGTAAGTTGAATATTGGAATCGTCATCGTTAACTTCACCAACCTGAATTTCATTCAAGTCGATTTCAACTTTCATTTTATTTCCACACCTTTCACCTTCAACTTCATTATTGCAGATGTAATTGTTTTCCACAATTTCACCAACAGATTTTGCACGAAGATTGATGAAATAATATTCAACATCAACAACAGGTAATTTATCAATGTTGATATTTTCGGTTAGTGTGCAATTATGCAAAATCTGTCTGATGTTTCTTTCAATAGTTTCTTTGTCATCAGCCTCAAGAGCCATCAAAAGATTCTTCTGTTCCTTCACCAGGAAAGGCCTAAATTTAATTTCCTTTTTTGATAAGGGCAACTTAATGTAAAAAATTGGTGTATCTATTTTTGGCAATGCCATTTTATATCTCCTTCAAATCAGTTTGTTTAAAATTATCCACCTATAAAAGTTTCTATAAGGTTCAGACCAGCATTTTCTAATATTCCTTTGATTTCTCCAAGTTGCCAACTTGAATATCCAAATAAAACGGTAAGTTTGTGGTGTCCTTCAGAAGACCAATCAAGTTCCATTTCATTGACTGCCAAAGGAAATGCATCAATTAATACAGCACGATACACCATATTATTTTGGTGGTCATATTGATTAATTGCAATTTCCGTGGTGTAATCAAATTTATACCTAAAATTGTAATTTGCAGCAGGATTCATAAGTTCTTGCCACTGGTCAAAAAACAATTTTTCTTTCATATCTCCACCAACAATAAATGTCATTGATATATCGTTATATGTTGTTTGATATGGAAGTTTTTGTATTGGTACTGAACCAATCTTTCTATCTGCTGTTGCAAATGTTCTACCTGGCATTTGAGTACTTTCGCAACGTAATGTCAATTTTGTACCCATGTCAGAAAAGAATGGTGCCATAACAAAAGGAACAGGAATAAAAACATCAAATCTAGCTGTTTTAGCTAAATCTTTATTAAAACTTGCAACAAAATCCCTTACATTTGCTCTTGACATCTTTATGAGTCCTTAATCTCGTTAATTGAATCTTGCCAGATTTCTTTTGGTTGTGCTTTTTTAAATTGATGTACAGGCAACATTACTGCAACATCCCATTCATTAGGTTGAACTTTTAATATCTTTGACCTAATGTGAGAATATGAATACCTTTTTATACAAGGTCTAAATTCTCTAAATCTCCTAGATGCATTTAGAATGTCATATGTCACCCTCAATCTTTTAATTTCATCTTCATCATTATACAATGCAAATGGTAATAACTTATCCATAAATGCAATCCGATACTTAATTGGTAAATAGTGCAAATTTAAACCAAGAAAACCATCTCCGTACCTTTCTAAAGTTAATACTAGTGGAAATTTATCATAATATGGCAATTCATTCTTAAATTTTGGATCATAATAAAAATAATACAGACCACCGAGTAAAAATTTTGTGGTGTGTCTATCTCTTTCAGCATTTATTGTTCTTGGTATTGCTGAAGGATTTCTAAGGTCAGAAATTTTATTTTTCAACCACGAATAAGATTCCCGACTCATTGTTTGTAATTGAGCCGCGGTCTTTTGTTGTGTTAATTGTGTGAGTTTTGATGTCATATCTGTATTTATGTATAAATAGGTATGGGTCACAGGATTGCCGTCCTTACCCATTCTAACACTATACAGGAGTATCAGCATGAGTATTTATTCACCATTCAAATGTCTTATTTGTGATAAAGAATTTCATCATCATAATGCACTAACAAATCACCTAAAATCACATAATCTGAATTCGAAATCTTATTATGACAAATATTTGAAGAAAGGTGGAGAAGAATTTTGTAATGTGTGTGGAATTTGCACACCATATAAAGGATTTATAAAGGGTTATACTACAAACTGTCATTCTTGTGCAAGTAAATTGAGCGCAGATAAACAATGGTCCGGTGAAAAAGGACAAATACGAAAAATTAAATTGAGTACACAGATGTTAAATAACAATTTTAGTGTTGGTAGGCCAAAAGGATCAAAAAATAAAAATGAATATCCTAGAACAAAAAAAGTATTGGATAGATTTTTAAATCATCCCCCTCCTTCATAGAAAAATAAAAAACACAAAAATGAAACTTTAGAAAAAATGTCCACATCTAGAGTTAGACTCATAAAAGAGAATGGAGGAAACATGGCATATATGGGTAAATTTACACCAAAAAATCCACAAAAATATAAAGGTAATCATACTAATATTGTGTGGAGATCAACATGGGAATGTAAGTATATGTCTTGGTTGGATAAAACAGATAGTGTCGTAAGTTGGTCAAGTGAAGAAATTGTAATTCCCTACAAAGATCCTTTACGGGGTCACACTAGAAGATATTTTGTTGATTTTTATGTGCAGATTAGAAATAAAGATAACAAGATAGACACCTATCTCATAGAAATAAAACCAAAATACCAGACAATAGAACCAATAAAGAAAACTAAAATTACCAAAAAGTATATAAATGAAGTTTACACTTGGGGAATAAATTCAGCAAAATGGAAAGCGGCCGAGGAATATGCATCAGATCGAGGGTGGAAATTTAAAATTTTAACAGAAGATGAATTGATATCAGTCGGAGTGAAGAGATGATATATTGACATATAATATTAATTGCATTATGTGTTATCTATTTTTGTGGATTTCTTGGTGTAAATTTTCCTTTATAACTCATATAAATATGTATAAACTCAGCAAAACGAGATATTTATAAAAATGGCCAATATCGAATTAATACCACTTGCAGTAAATGGCGTTGCGGTGCCAATGAATTTGTTATATAAATTATTTTCAAATCCTTTGCAACCAACAAACCTGTCGTATCCAATAGATTTGGCCACAAACCCAATTTATGGACATGCAATACAATTTCGTGTAAAGGAATTTAAATATAATTTGGATCCAACAAACCTATCAGGTTCACTGAAGCCCGGAGTAACTGAAAATACACTATCGACCTTATCTTTATATATGCCCGACACACTGTTTACTTCTTTCAACCACGATTGGACACAGGTGAGTTTGACTGAACAACTTGGTCCAATTATGTTTGGTGCAGCAGTCGTTTCGGATGGTATGTTTGGTAAAAATGGCACAAATGTGGACACCGGTAATCAAATCAGTTGGCCATCAGCTGTAGGTACAGAAGCAGCAAATTATTTATCAAAGGGTGGCGATGGTATAGTAGGTACAGGAGGAAAACTGGCAGCAAATGCTTTTAAACAGGTGCCAAATCCACAATTGCAGATGTTGTATAAATCAATAGGTCTAAGAGAATTTCAATTTGAATTTTTATTCACACCTAATTCAAAGAAAGAAGCTGAGTCGGTGGATAAGATTATTCAATCATTTACTTATTATTCTGTACCAAAAACATTGGGTGCAAAAAGTCATCAGTTTTTAAAACCTCCGGAAGTTTTTGAAATTAGTTTTGGATTTACTGGTGATACAGGTTTGACCGGTATTGTTTCCAACTTCTTCAGCAAATTAGGAATGAATATAACACCGTCCGAATTAGGTCCAGCAAAAGTATGTGAAATTTATCATCCTTGTGTGTTAACTAATATGACTGTTGATTATGCACCGAATGGGTGGGCTGCTTATACGGATGGCAGTCCTATTCAAACTAGAATGACTTTAAATTTTAAAGAAACTGATATTGTTGATAAGAATGTATTATTACAAAAAAGTTCAAGATCATCATTCTTGAAATCCTTAAATTCAATTGGATCATAAAGAGTTTTTAAATGAAATATTTCAATACACTTCCATTAATAACTCAAAAAGATTTTAATAATAATGATATAACTATTAATAATATCATAACCCGAGCTTATTTTTTACCTTCTTTACTCAGGAATGTATTAGCATTCTATCAATACGATATCCAGGATACAGATACTCCGGAGATTATTTCTTACAAATATTATAATGACACATATAGATATTGGACGGTATTGTATGCAAATAGTATTGTTGATCCACAAGATTCGTGGCCATTAACAAATCAACAATTCATTAATCACTTGAATAATGCATACAAAAATAATGCAAACAATATATCCGGTTTGGAATACAGCCAAATAACAAATCATCATTATGAACAGACCATAAGCATATCAAATGATTTTGACGAAGAAATTCAAAAAATAACAACACAAATTGACCATGATACTTATAATACACTAGTTGAAGGTTCTGTTACAAATAGTTATTATGGTGATGCAAATACAATGATACATGTAACAAAAACTACAGAGAAACGAGCGGTTTCAATTTATATTTACGAACAAGAACTAAATGAATCAAAAAGAAGAATATATCTTTTGAATAGTGATTATATACCCAGTACAGAAAATCAATTTGCCAAGTTAATGAGTAAGTAATATGACTGCTGCGATTACTGATATTAAACAATCAACTGATTATACTTTAGAAACAATTACACTTATAGATGCCAACAACAAAGAAGTTTTGGAATTAAAAAATTACTTCGTTGAGTTGAATTATTATGAAGATATTTTTAATAATTCTGTGTCGGGAAGAATAGCTATATCCGATGCTGTGGGTAATATTGATGCAATGCAAGGTTATGAAAAAGTAAAAATTAGTTTTACTAGAGCTCTAGGTGGTGATCCTATAACTGGTACTTTTTTCGTATTTTCAATATCAGATAGACATTATGACAAAAGTACTAATTTTGAAACATATACTATAAATTTCTGTGATGAAGATTTGATAATGTCGGAAAGATATAGAGTTTGTAAATCATATAAAAAATCTTCCATTTCAAGTATCATAAACGATGTTTTGAAGAATTTTTTAAATACTCCAAATAATATTGATATAGAAAATACTATTGGTTTATATGATTTTGTATTACCCAATAAAAAAATTTACGAGACAATTAATTGGTTGGCCACTTATGCTTTACCTAATAATGGTGCGCCTGGTGCTGATATGTTATTCTTTCAAAATTATAATGGTTATAAATTCAAATCACTACAAACATTATATCAACAAAGTCCAATTGATGAATATTTTTATAGTGCAAAAAATGTAACATCTCTATCAGGTGAAGGTTTTATTGATTTTTTCACAATATTTAAACTTGAAATTTTAAGTAATATGGACACCTTAAATGGTGTTATGAAAGGTACCTATTATAATAGAATAATATCTTTTGATCCATTGACAAGAAAATATTACAATAAAGATACAAATAAAGATTTTGATTATGATGAATATTACGAACAGTCCAAAAAATTAAATGATGATAAAATAATAAATGTTCCTGATGACACCGATGGCATTTACAAGGACAGATTTGGAAAAAAACTAAATGATCCAGTTCCAAGTAATTTTGAAGCTGGCCCATTAAGATTGATGTTATCCAATTCTACACAATTAAATCAAGAATATTTAAAACAAAATAATAAACCTGGTGCTTTAACTAATGATATTTTTGTTGAAAAATATATTATTAATAGAATAGCACAACTTGAATTATCATCATACACAAAGATTAAGATTATGGTTCCGGGAAATTCAAATTTAATTGCTGGTAAAGTTGTTAAAATAAATATACTTAATACAGAAGTTGATTACAACAACGGTGAAAAAGACAATGACCGTATTTTAAGTGGTAATTATTTAATTACCGCGGTTCGTCATATAATTAATTTAACGAGATATATAACAGTAGTTGAACTCTCAAAAGATACAAGAATATCAGAAAATTCGGCCGGCCCTTGGAAGTAATTTAATATGATAGATAAAAATAATTTTATAGGATTAAATGGCTTTGTTTGGTGGGTGGGAATCATAGAGAATAGGATGGACCCATTGAATATGGGAAGATGTCAGGTTAGAATATTTGGATGGCATACTGATAACCAAGCATTATTGCCAACTAAAGATTTACCTTGGTCACAACCAATGTATCCTGTCAATGCATCAAAAACTTGGCAGGCACCAATGCCGGGTGAATGGGTTGTTGGATTCTTTATGGATGGTGAATCGGCACAATTTCCAATAATGATGGGTGTTTTACCCGGTATAAAACAAGATAATAACAATTAAAAGGTTGCAAAATGGCCAATTTGGATATAGCTGGTTTGGGTTCTTCAATAAACCAGGTCAATAATACAAAAGTACCAGGTGATTATCAACTCAAAGGTGTTAAAGTAAACTCGGATGAATTGGGTGCTGCGGTTAATAGTGCTCAAAATGCAAGCACATCAGCCGGAGATAAATGTAACAGTAAAGTTGAACCTTTTTATGCTACACCTGTCGACCAATGGGTTACAGGTAGTGGATTTACAATTAAAGAATCAAATCCTCCTCAACCTCCAGAAAAATCAACCAATGACAGACCAAAAAAGGGAGCTCCAAGTGGACCGGGAACATATTTTAGAGGTGTTAATTGTGAAACTGGCGTTGGTGTTGCAAATTTAAATCTATCATTTAATTGTAATTTCGTTAGTGCTATAAACATCGATTCATGTTTATTTAAATTTCAAAAATCTATTGAAGTAAGAACTTATAGATTAGTTAGATATGCATGGTTTCTAGCGGCTTCAAGTATGCCAATATTAGACCATATTAGAAATTTTGTGGAACAAGTTTGTAGAGTTTTAAAACAAATTATGAAAATAATTTGTTTCATTAAAGAAATGATTACTTGTATCTTATCAACTATAACCGCAATAACCGCAATAATAACCTGGATTGTAACATTACCGGTCAGATTTGTTGGTTATCTGATGGAATGTATTTCTAGTTTTTTGAGTAATATTATGAATTCATTAAAGGATATGGCATCATCGTTAGGATCATCATTTGGTGGAATATTACAATGTGCTCCATTTAAATGTCCTAATACTGCAAATGCTTCAACAATAATGAGTTAACATATAATATGGCATACACAAACGGAAAAACTTCCAGTGATTGGAATACAATAATGGAACCACCTTCTGTGGCCGATGCACAGGAAGGTACACGACCAGTTTATCCATATAATAATGTAATTCAAACTGAATCGGGACATTCATTTGAAATGGATGATACACCTAAACGTGAAAGACTTAGATTACACCATAGAGATGGAACTTTTCTGGAAATGCATCCAAAGGGTGATGAGGTTCATAAGATTTATGGTGATGGATATGAAATTATTTTAAAAAATAAAAAAGTATCAGTCAAAGGATCATGTAGTATACACATAGATGGTAATGCTGCAATTGAAGTTAAAGGAGATTCATATTCAAGTGTCAAAGGAAATTATACAGGTATTGTTAATGGCACATGTAATATAACCAGTAAAGGTGACATGAATCTCACTGCGAATAAAGAATTGAAAATTTCTTCAGGTGATGATATAGAATTAACTTGTAAAACTCTCAATGTGGGTGGAGATTTTTATGTACAGGGAGACATAGGTTGCCAACAATCAATAGTAGCACAAGGTAATATTACTTCAAATCAAGTTGTTATGGGATTATTGAGTATTAGGTCACCAGGTGCTCTTTTTATTGGACCACCAGCTGTAATATATCCAACTCCAACTGTAGGTTTTGTTGATATTTTGGTACCAGCTTATATTAGCATGACAGCCGGCACATTTATATCAGAAAAGGCTGGAATTAATATATCTATGATTGCAGGCACCGCAATAACAGGGGTAGCCGGGGCAACTATAACATTAACAACTCCGTTAGTAACTCATGTTGCTGCATTAACGAAAATGACAGGGAATTTAATAGTTGCTGGTGCTATTATCGGTGGTACCTCTATTACAGCGGCCGGTTCGGTGGTAGCGGGTATAGATGTACTTGCTCCAGGGGTAACATTATTGACACATGTACATGGAGGAGTAATGCCGGGTCCAAGTGTTACTTCACCGCCGGTTTTGTAGGCTCATATAATCAAAATCTTAATAAAAAAAATGTCACTAAACAAAATATACTCAGATATAGATTTAACATTCAAATCGCAACCCGTTTCTAAGGATATACCAATTAGTTACGATGAAAATGCTGTTTTGCGTTCAATTAAAAATTTGTTATTGACCAGACCATATGAAAGATTGTTCAATCCAGAACTCTCCTCATTAATTGATTTTTATTTGTTTGAACCAATTACTGGTTTAACGGGTAATCAAATTAAACAAGAAGTAACAAGAGTGGTTACCAACTGGGAACCCAGAGCAACTATTGCATCACTTGATGTGCAAGCATCACCGGATGAAAATGGTTACAAAGTTACAATGTACGTTTATATTGGTAATAAAGCAGAACCGACAGGAATTACTTTGGTTTTAAAACGTTCCAGATAATATATTGTCCATTCATCACATAAATATAACAATAAACATTTTAAAGGTTACTATTCATGGCCGGAGCTAATTCCAATATAAGTCTAGTAGGTTTAGACTTTGATGTAATCAAAAATAACCTAAAAACATACTTAAAGTCACAAGATGTTTTCAAGGATTACAATTTTGATGGATCAGGACTTTCAGTATTACTCGATGTATTAGCATATAATACGCAGTATAATGCTTTCTATTTAAATATGGTTGCTAATGAAATGTTCTTAGACACTTCATTACAAAGATCCTCTGTGGTATCTCATGCAAAATTATTAAATTATACACCCAAATCTGCAACTGCTCCGGCAGCTATAATTAATATTACGGCGAATAATGTTACTGATACCAGTGTAACACTTCCAGCTTACACTAATTTTTTATCAGAGGCAATAAATAAAATCAATTATAACTTTGTTACTGTGGATTCAGTTACTTTAAATACCGACCCACTAACACAATCAGTTATTTTTAATGATATTATAATAAAGGAAGGTATTCCTGTAAATTATACATTTACTGTTGATTCAACATCAAACCCAACTTACGTTTTCGAATTACCTGATTCTTCTGTTGATTCCAGTACTGTTAGAGTAATGGTACAACAATCTAGTTCAAATACATATTCTTCAACCTACACTGTTTCTAATAAGTACTTAACTCTAGATGGTACCAGTGAAGTATTTTTTATCGCCGAATCTGTCAATGGTAATTATGAAATTACTTTTGGCAACGGAATACTAGGAAAGAAATTAGTAGATGGTAATCTAGTTAAGGTTTCTTATATTATTACTCAAGGTAAAGCTGCAATCGGTGCAAACAATTTTGTATTGATGGATACTTTACCTGGTTTGACTGATGTTACGATATCAGGAAAATTACCAGCAGGACATGGAAGTGGAAAAGAATCCATAGATTCAATCAAGTTCCAAGCACCAAAACTTTATGCTTCTCAGAATAGGGGAGTGACTAAGACAGACTATATTGCTCTAATCAATCAGAACAGTCTTGGTATATCTTTCGATGCGGTGAACGTCTGGGGAGGCGAGGAGAATGTACCACCAGCATACGGTCAAGTTTTCATTTGTGTGAAACCTACAGGTTCTTACACACTCAATAACACACAAAAACAAAGATTGATAGAAGAAACTTTGAATCCCGTTTCAATCATGACGGTAACACCAACAATGGTTGATCCAGATTATACTTATATCAGAGTTGTAGCAAATGTTGTGTATGATCCAGATAAGACCAATTTGAATTCTAGTCAAATCAAGGAAAAAGTCAGAACAGCAATTCAAAGTTTTTCCACTTCAACACTGAATACTTTCAATTCAAGTTTCATGTCAAGTAAATTGACTGATGCAATTTCTTCTGTAGATACTTCGATTATAACTAACGAAATAAATATACAGGTGCAAAAGAAATTCTATCCGAATTTAGTTACACCAAGAACATACAATCTACAATATGGAACATCCTTAAAGAAAGGCATGTTTCAAGGTTCTGTAAATAGTTATCCGGCCATTAGATTTACCAATAAATCCGATAGAGCAAATACTATTAATGGTGTATATCTCGAAGAAATTCCACAATTCACCTCAGGTGTAGATTCAATTTACATAGCCAACCCTGGTTTTGCATACCAATATCCACCAACTGTAACTATTCTTGGTGATGGATCTGGAGCAACAGCAACATCTACAATTAACACAATAGGCCAAATTACTGGTATAACAGTTACATCATCTGGTAATAATTATACCAGCGCCGTTGCAACCATTACACCAGATCCATATGACACAACAGGAAAAAATGGTGTGGCTATCGTTAATTTACAAGGCAAATATGGAACATTAAGAACATTCTATTATAATTCAAATAATGTAAAAACGGTGTTAAATAGTAATGCTGGAATAATTGATTATGAAAATGGTGTATTGACATTAAATAATTTCGGTCCAATACAGGTGGATAATGATTTAGGTCAATTAACAATCTCGGCAACACCAACATCAACATTAATATCATCATCGTTTAATAGAATATTAACAATGGATGTTTATGATCCAAATTCTGTTCTTGTTAATGTGTTTACTAAGTAGTAAGCAATGAATAGAGTAAAAACTTCCACTTTAGTCCCCTTTCAGTTACCTGATTGGATAAGGTATGACGAAAATACCACAAATTTTGTATTGTTTCTACAATCATACTATGAATGGTTAGAACAAAATCAAAATGTATTGGATTTAGAAGGTAATATTCTAGATTTCTTTGATGTTGATAAAACAACAGACCAATTCTTAGAATATTTCATTAATGATTTTTTACAATATTTTCCTAAAGATGCATTAATCAGTAAAAGTACTGCTATCAAAGCAGCAAAGGAATTATATTCCAGTAAAGGAACTCCATCTTCATATAAGTTTCTATTCAGAATATTATTTGATTCCGACTTTGAATTTTTATTAACCAAAGACCTGATATTAAAACCATCAAACGGCAATTGGTTTGTACCAAAAAGTTTAAAGTTATTAACCAATGATGAAAATTTTCTTAATGCAGAAGACTATAGAATTTTTGGAGAAACAACCAAATCTATTGCTGTTGTAGAAAATTCTATATTAAACGGCGATAAAACTGATGTTTATATTTCTTACATTAATAATGTTGAAAGAAGTTTTCATTCAGGAGAATATGTAAGATTATTATATGCAAATAATCAAAGTGTTCTTGTTAATGGCAATCCGGTCAGAGCAAAGATTGTAGGTCAGGTAAACAAAATTACGATTGATCCGAACAATAGAGGTCTGGTATATCGTCCTGGTGACCCTGTAATTGTTTATGGCGGACTAAGTGCATCAAATGGTATTGGTGCAACTGCAACTGTTGCTGATACCACAACAGGTTCTCTAGATAGAATTAATGTTGTGAATGGTGGATTTGGATACAGGCCAGATCCAAATACCATAATAACAGTAACAAATGTGGATGGCGCCACAGCAAAAGTGGGTACTGTAAATCCTGATCCACACCTAATTGCAAATGTAACTAATATATCAATTGATAGTATCTCGTTATCAGTTAACTCTTGGGTAGGTAATGTTTATTCGTTCTTTACTGCACATCCAACTGCAAATATAAACACACCGTTAATTGATGCACTGAGTTTTACATCATTTACAACATATCCAATATCATCAATCTTGGTGACATCCCCAGGATCAAATGGTAATCAAAATCCAACAATAACAGCAACATCTGTTTATACAACAACATCAGGTTATCAAACCGATTTATCACAATTGGGTATTTTGGGTCCAATAAAGATTGTAAATGGTGGCCGCGGATACAGAGCAAACGATAGAATTATTTTTTCTGATGGTACTTCAGGTTTCGGTGCATATGCAAATGTAATAAATGTTTCCAGTAATGGTGCAATCACATCTGTTTCTTATGTGCAAGGAAGCCTGGTAGCGTCTTTGGGTGGAAACGGATATGACATAAACAATCTACCAACACTCAGTGTAATTTCATCCAATGTACTAGCATCAAATGCTACTCTTGTTGTAACTGGAATATTAGGTAAAGGTGCAACATTTTCACCTATTGTTAGTAGAATTGGCCAAGTAAAATCTATTAACCTACTTTCGACGGGTGAAGATTATATTACCACACCTAATGTTTCCTTGGTGGTTCAAGATATTGTGGTGTGCAATGTAGATTATAATAATTTACCCGTGAAAGGTGATGTTGTTTACCAAAATTCAACACTAAATGTCATTTCATATAGCGCTTCAGTAAACTCAATATCTTTATTGCAAGAATATCCTAATACACAACAATCATTATATAATTTAAGAGTATTTAACTATACATCTAATCCGGATCCAGCAAAAACATTGAAATTGTTGAATAAAAATAATACATTAACAATGGCAAATTCCGCATTCAATGAAAATTATAATTCATTTGGTGTTAGGTATTATGGTGACGGCAGAGCAAGAGCTAATGCATCTATTATTAATGGACTATTCTATGGTGAAGGAAGATACTTGGACCAAAAAGGCCATTTAAGTTCCTATGATGTACTTGAAAGTGAGTTGTATAATAATTACACATATCAAGTTACGGTAGAAAAAGAAATTGCTCGTTATAAAAATGTTCTATTGAATTTAATACATCCAACAGGAACAAGAGCATTAGGAAAATTCATAATAAGTTCAAACACATCATTCAATATTGAAGGTATCAGTTCTAATTTTTCAGGTCATTCATTAAAATATTATACTAGTTATCCAGCAAGTTACGCAAGGGTGTTTACACCATTTGAAACAGATGAGTATATCACTGATTATATTTTTCCGGCTGAGAATTATAAAATTAATAGTTTTGCTTATGATTTCTTAACAGCAAATAGTTCGGCAAATGTTACTTCCACATTAGCAAATGCATTTACTGTACTACCAAGAGGAACAAATTATAGCAATGTTGTGCAATTTATTAGTTTGGCTGGAGCTGATATCGGTGAGTTTATATTTTCTAATAGTGTAATTGAAATAACAACACCCACTGGACCAAATATAAAGAGTGAAGTTGTTAGTGTCAACAGCAATCTGAGGAACATAATATTAAAAGATAAAGTTTGGTTAACTTATCCTAATGTTGCTATCATACAAGCAAATTCTGGATCTAATGTTATAAATATAATATCAACAACAGGAGCTTACGATATTGTAAACAATGGAGAATATAGTAATCCATATTATCCATTACTTGATGTTGTGTTTGCCGGCGACTTAATTAGTGTACCAAACAACACCGTTATGACGGTGACAAATGCTGATATTTTAAATAATAAAATATATGTTAATTCAGTATTTACACAGAATTCTTATGGTTATATAAGTGTGAATAGAACAATTAATTCAACGAATGTCACAATATGGAATTCAGTTGGAACTCAATATATTCCAGAATTGACAACAGAAGATGGTTTAACAATACTTACAGAATCCGGATCAATAATACTACTAGGTTAAAGGATACCAAATGAGTTCAGTAAAAATTTCTCAATTATCGGAAATAAATCATTTAAATATAAACACCGACCAAACTGTATTAGTTGGTGTTGATTTATTATCTGATATAACCGGAAAAATATCAATAACGACACTCGCAGAAGGATTATATTCAGAAAATCCATTGAAGGTTGGTTATAATCAGGTATTTTTTCCTAATTCTGTGGGTCAGTTCTCTGGCAATTCTGCAAGTTATTTACAAGTTAATATGCAGAACTATACATCAAGTGGTTCTGGTGATTTTGTGGTGACAGCTGATACTGGTTCTGACTCATCCCGATATATTGATTTGGGTATAAACAATTCTGGTTATAGTGATCCGACTTTTTCAGCAATGTATCCTTATGATGGATATCTGTATGTTCAAGGTACATCATCCAACTCGAATGATGGAAATTTAATAATTGGTACATCGACATCAAACACAAACATAAAATTTATTGTTGGTGGTACAAAATCCAATGATATTATTGGTTATATGACGAGCAATGGTTTTGTTTTAAACCAAAATACATCATTTACATTTGGTGATGGAACAACACAAAGTACGGCGGCCGCCACCAATGCTTATTCCATTGCAACCAGAAATATTGCAAATTCAGCAAGTGCTAATACCATCTATTTGTTTGGTGCATTAAATCAAACAAATACCAATATAGTAAATGCTAATACCCAATTGAAGTCTTATACTGATGGTATTGTAACAGCAGCCAATACTCAATTAAAAGCATATGCTGATGGAGCTATTAGTTCAGCCAATACCCAATTGAAGTCTTATACTGATGGTGCTATAGCTTCAGCTAATACCCAATTGAAGTCTTATACTGATGGTAAATTCTTGGCCAATACAAATGGAAATACTTTTGCAGGGGCATTGAACATCACCGATAAACTGAATGTTAATGGTTCTGTAATATTTGCAAATACACAGTTTACTGCAACCGAATCAGCATTAACTATTGCAGCATGTCCTATCGGTGATGTTCAATTACCATCCAATGATGGATACATGTTACACATTTCCGGTAAACAGAATGTGTCCTCCAGAATCGTATTTGACTCGTATGGTGCAAATACCTATGTTGTTGTTGCTGGTAGAACTGCAAGAGGTACTCCTATTGCACCCCAAGCAGTAGCAAACGGTGATATTCTAATGAGAATGTCTGGTAATGGTTATGGTACTACCAAATTTTCCACATTAGGAAGTGGTAGAATTGATATTGTTGCAACAGAAAACTTTACTGATGCCGCAAGAGCAACACAGATACAATTCTTTACCACAACCGCAGGAACTAATACTCAAACACAGATTGCATCCTTCAATGGATCATCAGCAATATTCAGTGGTGTTGTTAATCCACAAAAGGGATTCATCTATAATCCAAATGTTATTTCTGGTATAATTAACACATTAAATATTGATATTGCAAATAATTCATTATATAAATTTAATTGTAATGCAACCACGACAATAAATTTAAATGGATATTCTGCGGGTAAAGTTGTAGAAGTTTGGTTAACAAATGTTGATACTGGTGTTGGGTCAAATCACACAATCACTCACGGTTGTTATGCAAACAATTCTACAATAGGTGCAGCGTCTTTCACATTATCATCACTGCATTCTGCATACCTGAGATATTTCAGTATTGATGGCGATTTAGCAAATACCTTTGTATCTGTCAATTATTCATAATAAATAAAACTATGGCAAATATAACAACACTATTAACATACGGATTAAAAGTTTTTTCGGTAGAACAAACCTATTTCTCTCCAATAGTTAGTATTCCAAATAGTTCTGGGTCACTGTCATCCATATACTGTTTTCTATCTAATGATTATCCTTGGGATGACAACAATATAGTTATTCCTAATGGATCACAAAAATATCTAAAGGAAGTACAGAAGAATATTTTTGTTGCAAAACGAATCAATGTTAATGATATATCTCCCGTATTAAGAAGAATAGATTGGACATATAATACGGTTTATGATTTCTATCGAGATGATATTGATATGGTGGCCCAAGATATTAATAAGGTGCCATTATATACATTTTATGTGAAGAATGTTTACGACCAAGTATTCAAATGTCTATGGAACAATAACGGAGAGGCCTCGACCGAAGAACCAGTATTTGAACCAGGTAAATTTTTATCTGATAATATTTACTATGGTTCGGATGGTTATAAATGGAAATATATTTACACCATAAACTCAGCTGAAAAAGTTAAATTTATGGATTCATCTTGGATGCCTATCCCCGCATCAATTGAATCAGCAAGTCCATTGAATAAATCAGCTGGTTACGGAAACATAGATGTAATCAATGTGACAAATGGTGGTGTCAATTATAACACTGATGTTACAATAACAATCACCGGAGATGGCACAGGTGCATCAGGAACAGTAGTAAAGTCTAATGGTGCAATAACTGACATTACTGTTACATCTTCTGGTACAAATTATACCTATGCAAATGTCATAATCACCTCATCCACTGGATCAAATGCAACAGCAATTGCTCCGGTCTCTCCTGTTGGTGGCCACGGTAGTGATCCAATCAGTGAATTAGGTTGTTCTCATGTTATGATGACTTCACAATTCAACAGTTCCGAATCTGGTTTAATACCAACAAATATATCATATCATCAATTGGGTATTCTTATTGATCCGGTATTGTCCAGTACAGGCAATAAAGCCAATGGAACAATTTATAAAACCACAACAGATTTGATTGTTTCTTCTGGTTTCGGTGACTATATACAAAATGAAATGGTTTTTCAAGGAGATTCATTAGAAACTTCTACATTTAGTGCTAGAGTTTTGGATTTTGACTCATCCAACAACATAATACACACAATAAATACAAAAGGTAGTTTAATATTAAATTATCCTGTTTTTGGTGATATATCAAGAACAACCAGAACATTAACATCAAATAGTTCTTCAGATTTTGTTGCACTATCAGGTTATGTTGGTTATGTAGATAATCGTACCAGCATTATAAGAAATGAAGATGGTATTGAACAATTTAAAGTAGTAATAGAATTTTAAGGTATAAAAATGGCATTGAACTTTAACACTTCTCCGTATTTCGATGACTTTGATCCAGCAAAGAATTTCCACAGAATTCTATTCAAACCAGGGAACGCGGTTCAAGCTAGAGAATTGACACAAACACAGTCGATTCTTCAAGACCAAATTACAAAATTTGCCGATCATATATTCAAACAGAATTCTGCTGTTACTGGTGGACAAATAACCACAAACTTAAATTGTTCTTATATCAAACTACAATCAACCTATAACGGTATACAAATTGACGTTAATGATTGGAATGGAAAATTAATTCAAAATGCTACTGGTACTATACTGGCCAGAGTACTTGCAGTTGCAGCAATCACATCAGCAGATGGCACTGGTGATCCAGATACACTGATTCTTACATATAAGTCAGGAATTCAGTTTGTGGATGGTGACATAATTTATGATACAGAATCAAATTTAACTGCTCAATTATTATTGGTCGGTGCTACAGGAACAAGTTCCGTTTCTTCTATTGCACAAGGTGTTTTTTATATTTCAAGTAACACCACAAAAGATACCGGTGAAGTCATTTCAAATGGCACATTCGTACAGGTTAATCCACAAACAACTATTTTGGGTAAATATTCAAATGCACCCAGTGTTCGTGTAGGTTTAAATATCTCCGAATCAATCCAGTCGTACATTGAAGATCCATCACTTTTAGACCCAGCTATCGGTGCTTCAAATTATCAAGCACCAGGTGCAGACAGATATGTTATCAATCTTAAACTAGAAACAAGACCATTATCATTAGGTGACGATTCTACATTCATTGAACTTGTGAGAATAGAAAACGGTAAAGTTTTCAAAATGACAGATGATTCTGTTTATTCAGTTATCGGTGATTATTTTGCCAAGAGAGATTATGAAACAAACGGTGACTATGTTGTTAGTGATTTCAAATTAACTCCAAAAGTTAATGATGACGCATCAACGTACACATTGAGTGTCGGTAAGGGTATTGCATATGTGCATGGTTATAGAATAGAAACCCAATATCCTATTGATATTGTTTCAAACAGAGCAAGAACAACAGAATCACAAAATAATAATCCAGTGTTTATGGATTTCGGTAGTTACCTGTATGTTAATTCTGTTAGTGGAGCTAACACAGCTTTCTTTGATGTTACCACAAGTCAACAAATTGATTTGCATTGTGTAGATAGAAATTATGTAAATACTTCTACTGCAAACTCATATAACTCAACACTTGTAGCTTCTGCATATATTAGAGGTCTTGTGTATGACCACAGTACAACCGATGCAAATACTGCAAGTTATGTGTATAAGGCTTATATTAATGATGTACAGAATAACGTAATTTCTGCAAATGTTGTTTCAGCCAATGCAAATACTATAACTTTACCGAGTTATTTCTCCGCAACAACTAATGCATACAATAATATCATTGTAACAATTCAATCTGGTACCGGCGCCGGACAGTTTAGAACAATTTCTGCCTATAATGGCACCACGAAAGTTGCAAACATAAGTCAAAATTGGACAACAGTTCCCAATGCAAATTCAATTTTCGGTTTATTATTCGATGTTAAAGATACCGAATCACTAATTGCTGCAACAAAAACATCTTATCCTGCATCAATTGTTGGTAAGGCATCAATTGATCCGCAAAGTAAAAATGGAGGCGTGAATAATGGTGATGTGTCTATACAAAATCCAACATTGCCGGAAATGTTATGGAGAGTTGGCAATCCATATGTTGCAAATGTTGTAAATTCATCTTATACCACATCACAAACATTCAGAAGTATTGCTTTCACCACTACTGGTAGTGGAATTTCAGCGCAGTTGAATTATGAAGGTTCATATACAAATATTATTCGTCACTTCGGAACACCACTCAGTACATTATCAACCGACTTAGTTAAACAGAATTATACTGTTGTTGTAACTGATAAAGGTGCTAACGCATCAATTAATGTTGGTGATGTAATTCCTTGGGTCACCTCAGGTAGAACAGTCACTCTTGATACCGATTCTTCAATTGCAACATTCAATGCATCAGATTTGACACCATTTACTGCAACAATTGTCGCGAAAGTATTTGTTGTAAATGGCGACAACACAGGCCATGTACTAAAAGGAAAGAACAAGATTGTTGCAAATACAACAACAGTTAATATTAGTGGAACTCAAGTAAACACCTACACTTATGTTGATGATACTCCTTTAACATCAACAGGACAGGTTTATATTAGAAATGCTGGTATAGTATCTCCAGGACAAAATCAAACTTTATATCTCTCAGATGTAAAGTATATTAGAAAAGTTATTGATACTGGTTCAGCAAATACCACACCAACAGCAGCAATGTTAACCGATATATCATATGATATAACCAATAGGTTTACATTAGATAATGGACAAAGAGATAATTTCTATGACCACGCAAGTATCAAATTAATACCAGGAGCACAAAAGCCACAAGGTAATATATTGGTTCTTGTTGATTATTATCAACACGTTGGTGGTGATGGATACTTCAATGCAAGATCGTATATGCACACAGGTGTGTCATCTTTACCAGAAGATTATAGATTGATTCCATCATATACAAGTAAAAATGGAACATATTATAATTTAAGAGATTGTTTGGATTTTAGACCAGCAAGATTAAATGCACAAACTGCTTCTATTTTTAGATATTCAAACTCATCTGATACAAGACATGGTTTCTACCAACCAGTCGATTCAACAACTTATACTTCCGATTATTCATATTATCTGGGAAGAAAAGATTTATTGGTAATAACAAAGGACAGGAATGTTACAATTATTGAAGGTTCTCCATCTGTAATTCCTTTATTACCAACTCAACCAGATGCATCATTGGTTATTGCACAACTTAGTCATTTGCCGTATACATCTTTCATTCCAACCGAAAGATCACCATACAGTTATTTTGATTTGTCTTTCAATAAAGTTCTGCATAAGAGATATACCATGCAGGACATTTCAGGATTGGAGAGCAGGATTAGTCAAATGGAGTACTATACTTCATTAAATAATCTGGAAAAGAATGCACAATCTATGCAAATATCAGATACTTTTGGATTGAACAGATTCAAAAATGGTATTATGACTGATGACTTCTCTAGTTATGCAACATCTGATGCTTACAATTTGACATACTTTGCTACTATCAATAAAAGAACAAAGCAAATGACATCAAGTCAAATTGTCGATAATTATCCATTAAAGTCATTAGACACCGTATACAATACAGGAATATTAACTCCAGAAAACCAAAACAATCTACAATATGCAGTACATAAAAGTGGCTATGTGAACTACTACACATTACCACATACCTCAAATACTGCGATTGTACAATACTTGGCAAGTAGAGTTGTAAACCTCAATCCATTCTCCGTAGCAAATTTTGAAGGTTCTTTAGCGTTAACACCAAACGTTGATAACTGGGTAGATAGACATGAACTTCCAGCTCTTTTGATTACCGATAAAAACCTTAATGTATTCAGAGCATCAGATAACTACAGTACATTCTATATGGGTGACTGGCAAACTGTTTCGAGTACAACCGAAGGAACAGTTAAAGTATCATCAACCGACCAACAAATATTTGGATTGCAAAACCATACGGATGCAAATTGGTGGTTAAATGAACCAGTATTTCAAGGAAGAGAATCAAATATAGGTGTAGGACTTGCTTTACACCAAGTAACGGATACGGCAACCACAACGCTGACAACCATAACAAATCAACAACAGCAAGTTGTTAGTGGATACTATAGTAATATTGGCAATACCTACTCACTCAATAACGGGTACATTACCGATATCAGTATTCTTCCATATATAAGAGCACAGCAAATCACAATCAAATCAAAAGCGTTGTTGATTAATTCACCAATGACTGCTTTCTTTGATGGACAAATTGTTTCTGGTAATTTTAGAAAATCTAATATTTTAAAATTAACTAACGTTACTGGAAAATTCTATGAAGAAGATACTATTGGATACGTTGATATTGGTAACCAATTTCACGCAACAGCTATTGTAATAGGTGTATTTGAACAAGCAAATACTGTCAGTGGAAGTAATAATACTACATTATATGTAATATCAGATGGTTATAACCAAACATATACAACAAACGGCACTATAGTAAGTTTAAGGTACTATACATCACCAGGTGGTGTAGTTATTGGTCTTCTCCCTGGTACATCACCATATGTAAGTTCGGGAACGTTAGTTTCTTCACAGCATTTTGCTGGAAATGTTCCTGCTGCAAATGATGGAACAATTCTTGTTAATACCAGTGTTAATTCATTAAAACTTGCACCAATGGCATCTTCTGTTGATAATTACTATGTGGGCAACACAATCAATTTAGTTGCTCGTACAGGAATCACTGCATCAGCTACCATTATTTCGTATGATGGAACATATAAGATTGCACATCTTAATTCTAATATTACGGCATCCTCGGGTGAATTTTACTCTATAGGTGGAATTTCCACCGATGAAAGTGGTGCTGTATACGGCATCTTTAATCTACCAGGTGCGACCTTCCATACGGGCGAAAGGGTATTCCGTATTGACAATAGTATCAACGGAAACAAAGATACTTCAACATCTTATGCAGAAGGAACTTTTTATGCTTCTGGCCTAAGTGTACAATCACAACAAATTGATTTTGGTGCATCACCATCCGGTGCAAAGAACACCGTTACGTCATATAATAATAGACAGACTGTTGAAACCTCAGTGTCACAGTCTCAAAATAAATGGTTGTATACATGTCCGTATGACCCTGTTGCACAAACATTTATTGTAGATAATGTCAATTTCCCAAATGGTATGTTCTTGAGTTCTGTAAAATTGTTCTTCAGAACCAAACCTACAATTGACAATTCACCAGTAACACTTTCTGTTGTTGGCACTTTAAATGGTTATCCAAATGGTCAAACATTAGATAATTCAATTGTGACTGTGAGTAAGAATGATATTAATATATCTGAAAACCCACATTATTTGAATCCAAATACTTACACTGTATTTAATTTCGATGTTCCTGTTTATATTCAACCTGGTGTTCTCTACTCATTGATATTGAAATCTCCATCTAAAGAGTATAACCTATGGACCGCATCGTTGAACGATACTGCATTATTATCATCAGTAAAGAATAACTATACTGATCCGAATCCATCTACATCAACAAAAATTACTACGGCTCCTTATGTTGGTGCTCTGTTCATTTCACAGAACTCACAAACATGGACAGCTGACCAAAATCAGAGTTTGATGTTTGTTATTGATAGATGTCAATTTGATATTTCCGTGGCACCTGCTATTCAGTATGTAATTCCTAGGTATCTACCACAGAGAACACTTGTTGACCAAAGTTTGGATTATTACAATAATGCAAACAATGTATCAAGTTTAATACCTTCATTGTCATACAATGATGATTATGCTGATGCATTTAATTTAACAACCACCGATTTTGTTCCATCATCAACAAACATCAATTATTATTATAGTGCAATGTTGAATGGTGGAAGTATGTCCACACCAACTTCGGTAAATCCTGCCAAGTATGCAACATCAATGTATGATAACATTTATTTGAATGATGGTAGAGGTAGTAGAATATTATCTGCAAATTCAAATACATCATTCTCAATGTATGGCCAAATAAGTTCTAATGACGTAGCCGTTAGTCCATTAATATCTGATGCAGGGTTAACAGCATACACAATTAAATGGAACATAAATAATTGTGAGTTATCAAATAGTTTGATAACTTTGACCGCAAGTGGTTCTGGATATACTCCAGCAAATACATTTGTTACAGTTTCATCACCAACAGGTTCATATGCTCAACAAGCATATGCTAAAGCAAATGTTGTTAATGGTGTGGTTTCATCTGTGTATTTCACAAATGTTGGTTCTGGTTATAACCAAACACCAACAATAACAATTACAGATATAAGTGGTACACCAGGAAATGGTGCAACAGCAATTGTTACAGGTGAAACATCAAAAGGTGGCGGGCCAGCAGAAACAAGATACTTATCAAAGAAAGTTGTTCTTGCTGATGGATTCGATTCAGGTGATTTAGTAGTATATCTAACCGCATATCGTCCTGTAAATACAGACATTTACGTGTATTATAAGTTACTCAGTAGAAATGATACTCAGTTATTTGATGTTGGTTCTTGGCAGTTAATGACCATGACCAATAACGGTTCTACTGTGTTCTCACAAACAAGAACCGATATGTATGAACATACATTCTCTCCTGGTACGTTAGGTACACCACAAGGATATGTAACATATACGAGTACTAATGGCCAAATCTATAACTCTTTCAGTCAATTTGCAATAAAGGTTGTAACAGTATCAACAGATAGTACATTTGTTCCTTACTTGACTGACATTCGTGCCATTGCAATGCCTGCTAATGTTATCACTCCAACGGTATTCTAATAATGACGTTACTTAAAGTACAAGATGTCTCGAATTTATATCGTGACTCAGAAAATATGGCTTTGATAAGCAAAGACAAAAATGGTTTGGAAGAATACAACAGAAGACGTATGTATATGACCAACCAGAAAGAAGAACTAAATACTATCAAGTCGGAATTAAACGATATAAATAATGACATCAGTGAAATAAAAGAATTATTACAATTATTACTTAATAAGGGTTAAAATGGCTAATATAGTTTCCACCATTAATTACAATAATACATTTGGTGATTGGGTTATATCAACCAATGCATTAGTAGTTGAGAACAACAATCTCGCAGCAAATGCATATATCAAACAAACCGGAACTTTATACCTTAATGACCCAACATTAGGTTTACAAGTTGCAAATAATGCATCAATAGGAAGATTAACACTTGGTGCACCATTACCAGTTACTAGTGGCGGTACCGGTGCAACAACATCCGTACAAGCGTTAACTAATTTATTACCATCAAATTTAACAACACCTGCGGGTTATGTGCTTGCAACAGGTGGTCCAGGAACATATTATTGGGCTGCTGGTGGTTCAGGTGGCGGCGGTAGTGCTGCGCCGGGCACAACAATTAATTCAACAAGAATTTATCCAACGGTTAATGCAGGACAAACAATATTCTCAACACCAACTTATGTTGTTGGTGCATCACAACTAAGAGTTTATGTTAATGGTGTGAGACAGTTTAATACTGATTATACCGAAACATCCAATACAGTAGTTACATTAACATCAGGAACAGCTTCCGGTGACATAGTACTACTTGAAGTGGACGGTTATACAAATTATGTATATTATGCTAATAATATAGCATTCACCGCACCATTTGGTAGCATTATTTCAACAGCCAACACTATACAGTTGGCATTACAAGATTTGGAAACTAGAAAGGCACCACTATCAGGTAATGTACAATTCAGTTCTGTAGGAGTTGGAGTTGCGGCTGATTTCGCCAATACGGGAAGTATCGTTGCAACAGGAACGATCACTTCAGGATCACATAGTGTTAATGGTTTTATTACTGCAACAGGTAACATAACAACCAACTATTCCGATGAAAGATTAAAGAATAAAATAGGTAATATCGAATCCGCTCTAGATAAAGTAATGTTATTAAATGGTTTTTATTATGAACCAAATGATATTGCACAAAAATTAGGTTATACACTAAAAAGAGAAGTTGGTGTTTCAGCACAAGAAGTGGAAGCAGTACTACCTGAAATTATTGCTCCAGCACCAATTGATGATCAATACTTGACTGTTCATTATGAAAGATTAATTCCTTTGTTGATAGAATCCATTAAAGAATTGAAAAATGAGTTAGATGCTATAAAGAATAAATAACCAATATAACTCCACTCAATATAGGAAAATAGAATGTCCGTTATCGTAGGTACAAAAACCGTAATAGATAATGTTGGAAGATTATCCAACTATAGAATGACAAACTTTGTTATTTCAGCGAACACAAATGCTTCAGCTGGTTTTAACTATGTAGCAAATTCAACTATAACATTATCATTACCATCCTCACCATTAACTGGTGATATTATTGGTTTTTCCAATCAATCCGGTAGTGTAAATTGTATTATTGCTGCAAATGGTTCAAACATTAATGGAATAACACAAGACCTGAAGGTTGATGTTAAGAATGCTTCATTTTATTTACAGTATACCAATTCAAGTCAAGGTTGGATTATTTTTTAATTCTAGAATAACAAAAAAAGGAAAAATAGGAAATGAGTACATTAAGTCAATTTTTCAACTCAGCTGCATCAAGTGGTGCGGGTGGAGTATCATATTTCGGAACATCCGGATCATTAACAGTTCCATCTGATGTCACTTATATTGCATATGGCGCAATGGGTGCTGGTGCTAGAGGTAGTTGCGTTAACCGGTGCGGTGCAACCGGCGGAGGATTTTCTTGGTGGGAAGGTGCGGTAAATTGTGCCTCTCCATTCAATTTAACCGTTACTGTAGGATCGGCAGGAGCAAATGGTGGAACCTCAATTGTTTCTGGAGGACCAACAACAATATGTGCTACTGGTGGATTGTCTACTGGGGTCGGTGGTATTGGATATTGTGGTTTAATTAATACATGTGGCGGTATTGGTTCATGTTATTATGTGGTCAGTTGCACCTATCCTCGGTGGTATTATTGTTGTTATATTTATGCGGGAGGAGGTGCTGGAGGACTGATGGGTAATGGTGGAAACGCTCAGACCCTTGCCGGTGGTGGATTTGGTAGCGGTGGAGGTGGAGGTTGGAACTCAGGTTTTGGTGGAGCCGGACTCGGATCACCAAGCGGGCCCGGTTTAAACGGTGAGGTTGGAACTCCAGGATATTCAGTCAGTTATAACTTGAATGGGAAATTATCACAAGCAAAAACATTCTTATCGGCTTCTGGTGGTGGAGCTGGATTAAAAAACACAAATGTTTATTATGCTGCGGGTGCCGGAGGTGGTGGATCTAATGGATACGCAGCTGGGTTTGGTGGAGGTTCAGGAGGACTTTGTTCAACTCAAATCCTCGCGGGATGTGGTGGTGGAGGACATGATTGGATATTCGCTGCTTGTACCGTCCCTGATGGTTATGGCGGCGGTGGTGGCTACTGCATATCACCGCAAACAAATGTGTGTGGCGGCAACGGATTTGTTGCGGTAGAATACTGGAAGTAATGTTTAACACTTTATTATTATCGGAAGAGGATGATAATGTTCGGACATATTCTAGAATGAATGTGTTTGAACTATCATCCAATGTATTATCCTACCAGAAAAAGAGAAAGATTTTATCTGAAGTTTCTCAAAAAACAAATCAAATAAATCTTTTCTTTTTTTCTGATGGAACCGTTGAACTAACAAAACCAAATGAACTTTATTGTTTGGAACATCTTCCAGAAAATACAGATATGATCCTACCAAAAAATCCAAATCTTATGGATTTTGTTGTTTTATTTTATGAACAATCAACATCGGCAGCCATTGTTTCCTTTGATAAATTAACCAGAATAAAATTATACGGAAATGGAAATCGTATAATGGGATTAGATGAACCTCTAGTTTGTGATATGCCTTTTATGTCTCTTAAACTAGTTTTTGGAGGAGATATAGACGGTTGGATTATTTGTTAACTATATAATAGTATGAAAAATTTAAACTTGCCTGAAATTGATTATTCCAAGCCTTCTGAATATAATATGCCAATAAATTCCTATTGGGCATTAAAAAACGATAGTTTAGAAGAGTATAGATATATTCCAAATGCGTTTACTATTGATGAATGTAAAGAAATATTAAAAATCGGAAGGCACTTTGATATAAAGGAATCCAAAACCGGTGATGGTAGACAATTTTCTGAAACAAGAAAGAGTATGAATTCTTGGTTACCTCCATGTGAAATTACCAATTGGATATATCAAAAAATTCAATCACATATTATTGATATAAACCATCATTTTGAATTTGATTTGCACTCAATAGAAAACCTCCAGTTCACCGAATATCATAGTGAATATGAAGGAAACTACACAAAACATATTGATAAATTTACAACTTCAAGACAACCAAATTCTCATAGAAAATTAAGTTTTTCTATTCAACTGACAGATCCAAATCTTTATGAAGGTGGAGATTTGTTCTTGTATAATGAAGGAAATCCAATGATTGCTAATAGAGACATTGGTTGTATAAATTTCTTTCCATCATATGTATTACATGAAGTTACTCCGGTCACAAAAGGAAAGAGGTGTGCGTTAGTTGGTTGGACGCACGGACCAAAATTTAGATAATTTTAAATATGAATAAACAATTTGAAAAAAATGGTTTTTTGGTTATAAAAGATTTTATACCAAAAGAACTTTGTGATTTCGCTAAGACATACTTTAAGATTAGACAAGATACTTTAGATTATAGTATAGATGTCCAATGTCAGGAATCTAAAAGTTTTTATGGTGATGCTTTTACGGAAACAATCCTATTATCATCATTGAAAAAATTATCAGAATTAACAGAGATTTCTTTACTACCTACATATTCATATACAAGAATATATGGAAAAGGTGACGAATTAAAAATTTACAGAGATAGGGAAGAATGTCAATATTCTGCCACATTATGTTTGGGTAGACCATCAAAAGAGGAAATTAGTCCTATATATTTTTCTAAATATGAAGATGGTTCCAGTGTTACTGAATTGTTGTTAGACGAAGGTGATTTGTGTATATATATGGGAAACACTATGTATCATTGGAGAAAATCATTCACACAAGCTTGGTATCTTCAAACATTTTTACACTATGTGGATGAGAATGGTCCATATTCTAATAGAATTTTTGATGGAAGAAGATGTTTAGGAATTAAAAAATAAAGGTAAAAAATGGCAACATATAACTTAATTAAAAACGGAGTGGTAGTAAATACCATTGAAGCAGACCAATCATTTATTGATCAAATTAAGGATCAATATGATGAAATTGTAGAAGTTGTTCCTACTGTTCCCACAGAACCAGTTGAACCGATCAATACAGATTTTTATATAATTTCTCCGGTTCAATTTAAATTGTTATTTACATCAGAAGAAAGGGTATCAATTAAATCAGCAAGAACCTCTGATCCGGTAATTGATGATTTTTTTGATATTATTGATGATCCAAGATTATCAGAAGTTAATTTACAATTAAATTCTACTATTGATGCTCTGTCATATTTTGTAACAAAAAAATTAATTACAGAAGAAAGAAAGAATCAAATATTGAATAATTTTCCACAATAAACTATATTTTTGGTGATTGAATGAAAAAAGTTTTTATTATTGATGGTGGAGCCGGAAGAGTAATCACTGCCATTCCAGCATTAGAAAAATATATCAAATCCCACCCAGAAGAAGACATAAAAATCTTTATTGCTGGGTGGGATTCTTTATTTTGGAGTAACAAATTACTTCAAGACCGTACATTTAATCTTGATGATAAGGGTGTGTTTGATAACCATATTAAATATGCAGATGAAGTCATTAGACCAGAACCATATATTTTACCAGAGTATTTCAAGCAAAAAGTTTCATTAATTGAAGCATTTGATATTATTATTAATGGTGATAATTCAAAATTATTAAAACCAAATTTATATTTGTCAAATTCAGAAAAGACCTTCGGTTTAAAAATTATTGATGATGTGAAGAAATATCAAAAGAAAGAAAAAACTATTGTTGTCCAACCATATGGTAGCACCGCAAGGTTTGAATCTATTCCAGGAAATGATGATGTTATTGATGATAGTAACAGGTCATTTACACTATTGATGTATTCTTTCTTGGTTAAGAAATTAGCAGAAAAATATAATATTATTCTATTCTCAGATAAACAATTTCATTTTGAAGAAGATAACTTTTCATATAAATTAAATGCCGATTTAAGGACACATATGTCAGCAATTGATGCAGCTGATTACTTTGTTGGTTGTGATTCTGTTGGTCAACATATGGCAAGAGCATTTGATAAACCAGGAACTATTATTTTTGGATCTTCTTTTCCAGAAAATGTTTCATATCCGAATTGGTTTAATATTATTGATAAAAATAAAGAAACCAGGGTATACTCACCATTAAGAATCAATATGATGGATTGTAAGATGGCAGATAGAATTAATAATGATTGTATGGATTATTCTATTAAAGATTTGGAAACTATTTATTCATTAATCGTTAAAGATATTGAAAAGAAAGCAGGTTAATTATGACATATAATATTCTAGGAATTAATCCAGGACACAATGGTTCTGCAGCATTAACTATTGATGGTGAGTTGGCATATTATATTGAAGAGGAAAGATTATCAAGATCAAAATATGATGGAAATCCTTTCCGTGCTATGTTGGACATCATGTCAAAATGGAAAGTTGATGAAATTATTATTGGTGGAACAAGAGAAGATTTACCAGAATTACCTTGGACCGGGGAAGATCCATATTCTGCATTGGTAAGAAAATTCTATCCAAATGTAAAAATTACTAATTTCGGCGCAGACCACCATATAAGTCATGCAGCCTGTTCTTTTTATAATTCTGGATTTGATAAGGCAATTTCAATCGTTGTTGATGGTTCTGGATCATATAAATCTTTTCCTCTGGGAAAATTGTTTATGGGGAGCCAGTTTAAACAAACTGAAATAGATAGTTTTGTTTATGGATTTGAATCAGAGTCTATCTATGTTTTTGAATATCCTGCAAAGATTACATTGTTGAAAAAGTATTTTGGAAGTAATGATTCGGTAAAATATTCTAATGATTTTTTTGATTTTGGTTGTGGAATTACTACAGCAAAGGCATACGAAGGAGTTTCTGATTATCTAGGATTTGGATATATTGAAGCAGGAAAAACTATGGGGTTATCTTCTTACGGAAAAGAAGATCCAAATATTCAAAATTTATTCATCGGTAATAGAGGAGATAAAAATATCTTCATACAAAACTATCCAGCTGGAGCAAAATTAACATATCCAGAAAATAACCCAAAACAATGGCATAATAACCCAGAAAAATTGACAGAGTTTGAAAAGAATCTTGCTTGGAAAGTTCAACAAGAAACCCAAGAAAAAGTTGGGGATCTTATCCAATTTGCTATTGAAAAAACAGGAATTAATAATGTTTGTTTATCTGGTGGTTATGGATTGAATTGTGTTGCCAACTACTATCTAAAGAAAAGGTTCCCAGATATTAATCTATATTGTGAACCAGCTGCACATGATGGTGGAACAGCAATAGGATTGGCAAAATATGGTTGGTATCGACTACAAGATTGTTGTGGAGGTGGTTGTGAAACTCACGACCAAATAAAGAAATACCCACAAAAAACTTTATATCACGGACCAGAATATGATCCGAAATATATCAAACATAGATTGTTTCAATATAAAGATGATATTATTATTAACGAAGTTTCTTACGATGATGTAGCAAAATTAATTTCAGAAAGAAATATTGTTGCTATGTATCAAGGAAGGTCAGAAGCAGGACCGAGAGCTCTTGGCAATCGTTCTATTCTATATGATCCAAGAGATCCAAATGGTAAAGATTTTGTCAATACTGTAAAAGGTAGAGAATGGTTCAGACCATTTGCTGGTTCAATTCTAGAAGAATGTGCTAATGATTGGTTTGATATGGCGGGATTGGAATCATCTCCCTTTATGATGTATGCGGTTGATGTTTTAAAAGATAAGATTGAAGAAATTCCAAATATAACTCATGTTGATGGAACTTGTAGAATACAAACTGTTAACGCTGAACAAAATTTACATTATTATAATTTAATTAAATCATTTAATGATATTACAGAAGTCCCAATTCTATTTAATACTAGTTTCAACTTAGCTGGAGATCCCTTGGTAGAAACTATTGATGATGCTATGTATACTATATTTAATTCTAGAATGAATTATTTGTATTTGCCCGAATTGGGTATTTTAATTGAGAAGAAATCAAAATTATGAAAAAAATACATTTTATAGCCGGACTTCCAAGGTCCGGTTCTACGCTTCTATCTACAATACTTAATCAAAATCCAAAGTTCCAGGCATCGGTTTCTGGACCTTTAATGAGGTTTATTAGAGCAATAATTCAAGAATCCTGCTCTCAGGGTGGTCATCGCATTGAATGTCCAGAGCAAAAAAGAAAGAAAATTATGATGGGTATCGTTGATAATTATTATGATGATACAAGTAAAGAAGTTTTCTTTCATTCGAATCGAGGAACTCCTTTACTCCTTCATACAATTAAAGACATGTATCCTGATGCGAAATTAATACTTTGTGTCAGAGATATAGTCCAAATATTAAATTCTTTTGAGTGGTTGGTGCGTAAACAACCATATGAATTCACTACAATATTCCCACAGGGAGAAAATCTAAATGTATATACTAGATGTGAATCGTTGCTGGGTCCAAATGGAATGATTCCTTATGCATATGCTGCAACAAAACAAGGAATTACATCAGAACATACAAATTCTATTATGCTCATTGAATATGAAGAGTTAGCAAGAAATCCAGAATATATAATAAAAAATCTTTATGATTTTATTGGAGAAGAATATTTTGAACATAATTATAATGATGTTGAGGCTTCATACCAAGAGTTTGATGAGGAAATTCATTTGAAAAATTTACATACAACAAGAAAAGTTGTAAGTTATATTGAAAAGGATATGATTATACCTCCAGAATTAATTCAAATGGTTGAAAGAAACTTTCCTTCGGTATGGAAATAATGCATTTTTAATATTATAAATACTAAATAGTTTAACAATTTCTTAGCAAAAGGAAGAAAATAATGACAACAAAGGTCACAGGATCGGTATTAGCAAATACTGCTGTTACACCGGGAACTTATAATAGTGCATTAATAACCGTGGATGGCCAAGGTAGAATTACCAGTGCCAACAATGGTGGATTGAACTGGGTAATTAAAACTAGTGCATATACTGCCGTTGCTGGTGATGCTGTTCTAGCAAATACTGCGAGTGGAGCTTGGACATTAACATTACCCGCGTCACCCACATTAGGTTCACAAATTTATGTGGTCGATACATCAGGAACTTTTGCAGCAAATAATTTAACCGTTTATTATAATGGTAAAAATATAATGTCACAGGCTTCAAATCTGGTTTGTGATGTTTCAAATACTACTTTTAACTTAGTATATTCAGATTCAACTAATGGATGGAGGATTGTCTGGTGAGTAAATTAACTGATTTTTATCCTGTAAATGGTGTTGATACAAATAAAGTATTAAATCAACAAGTATTTACGACTTCTGGTACTTGGACTAAACCAGCTGGTGTCACAAGGGTGTTTGTTTCTATGTCTGGAGGTGGTGGAGGAGGTGGTAGCGGCGCCACCCAAGGAGTCAATGGTGGAGATACTTCTTTTGGATCAATAGTTGCGGCTGGTGGTTCCGGTGGGTGCGGAAGTCAAAACGGCAGTAACTACGGTTCTTCTTCGTCGGTGGGAGGCCAAGGAAGTTCTGGCGGTTCCGGCGCCAGCGGCGCCTATATGAGTGGAGGAGCCGGAGGTTGTGGACAACTAGTAGAAACTTGGGTTCCAGTATCAGCAAACGTCACAGTTACCATCGGTGCGGCCGGGACATCACAAGGAACAGCTGCCAAACCAGGTTACTGCATCGTTTCTTGGTGGGTTTAATAAAGGAGTTTTAAAAAATGTTATATGACGTATTAGATTCAAATGGTAATGTTATCAACACTATTGTTCTTGATAATATAAATGATTGGACTCCTCCAGAAGGTTGCACAATTAGACCACACACAGGACCAGTACCACAACCAATTAACACCACCAGTACAATCTCTTTTAAATTGAGATTTACATCAACAGAAAGAGTTGCAATCTATTCTGCTGTTGATACTGATCCAGTAATCAAGGATTGGGTTTCAATTCTAGATGATCAAAGGTTGACTATGGT
>Ga0209084_1000576_pt1 | contig 34544 bp, 50 predicted proteins | sample C_130820_MF_Meta_FD_187309 | JGI IMG/M metagenome (GOLD analysis project Ga0209084, IMG submission 187309) | Freshwater microbial communities from Lake Croche, Canada to study carbon cycling - C_130820_MF_MetaG (SPAdes) (version 2) | ecosystem: Environmental > Aquatic > Freshwater > Lake... | reverse complement strand
ACACAGCTTTAAAAAACCCTTGCAAGTTAATAACTTGCAAGGGAAAAAATAAAAGAATATGGAACAGCAAAGATACTAAAAAGATTTGAATAAACAACAATAAAAAATGTTAAATAAGTTTAACAAAATAAATTAGGCTAGTAAAATAATATGGCTTATCTTTACAATAGAAAAGGGCGGATGCTTGCGCTTTTTTAAAATGTTAATAGATTGTTAAAGGATATATTATAAAACTATTTAATTGTTAATGGACTAACATTTTCAGCAATAAATTTTCAGAAGACGATCAATATATTATGATAAAATAAATAGGTTTCTTTAACTTTTTTTTAACAATTAAATTGTTTTGTTTCAATAAATTACCTTATCTTTGTATCAACAAAAACAAAAACGCTATGCAATTTAAAGTAGTAACACAAAAAGAACCGAAAGTAGTATCAACAAAAAAACGTGCTGAAATAGACGTAAGTATTTCAAAAAACATTATAAGTAGTGTCAACGCTACTACTAATGAAGTCGTGCAAAGAAGTGTATTAAAAAATGTTTTCATGGGTGCGAATAATGATATACCCGTTTCTACTATGTATGTAGATAGTGAAGGAGATATTGTTAAAATTGGTATATGTGGTAATTCTCATATTGTAGAAATTGAACTAAGTGAAGCGAATTTGAATTACATTGAACAACTTTGTGATATGAATGTATCAGATGATAAAATTTCATCAGGTATCACACGCAAGAGAGTTCAGTTAGATAGTAGTAATATTGATATATGTCGTGTTACGCTCGGTATGTGGAGAAATTATATATCAAAACATGCTACTATCATTGCGCTCAATGTTCAAGGTATTAGAGAAACTTATACTATGAACGACAAAGTTATATATGAAACTACTATAAAGTGTAAAGCTGAACATAAACAGCAAGTTATAGATATAATACGCTCATATAACAAAACAGTCATAGAGTGGTACTAAGTTCACGAAGTTCACTATTAATAAAAATTACAAAGTGTTAATCAACAGATTAACACTTTTTTTTATATCAAAACATATTACACTTTTCTCTATATCTCGATTAAGACATTCATTTTTTGAGTGAAGTATTGCTATACAATTGTCATAAAGTCGCTTAAATCGTGCTTAAAATGCGTTAAAACGCTATTATAGACACAACATATTCACGAGAATCTGCAGGAGCTGAACGACCTGCAAAAATTTATTGTTAAAAATGCGCCGTCATTAACAACTAAATAACAATTTATTAACATATTACAATTTTTTATACGTGCTGCACTAGCAGCACTGGATAAAAAATATTGCTGAAAATGTAGTTGCATTAACAACTAAATAACATCTAAATAACAATTTATTAACAAAATAAATTAGGCTATTAAATAAAAAGGTTGTATCTTTATGTTATAAATAAATCAGGAATGGTATTGCGGAGGCTTGCGCTTTTTTAAAATGTTAATGAAATGTTAAAAAAACATATGTGGAAATATGTAATTGTTAATGGTCAAGCATTTTCAGCAATAAATTTTCTGGAGGTGCGGTCATATATGAATTTAACATATATGTTAAAATGTTAATAGGTTTAACAAATAATTAACTAAAAATACTTTTGTTTGTGAGATAAAAAGGTTATATATTGTAGTATGATGCAACGTATATAGTTGTGTTATATATGAGGCTATATTTATATAAATATGGCAAATGTGTTATGCTTGATGTTACGTTATTATGTTACTTATTTGTGTAACACTTTCCTGTAACATTTTTTAATGTTAATAGATTTTAACACATCCGTTCTTTAACATAGTTTTAACAGAAAATAGTAGAAATGTTTTTGCTGGTGTTGAATTGTTTTGTATCTTTGTATTGTAATAATGAAAGCATAGCGCAAGTAGTTAAAACAAAAAAGTTCTTTGTATATTAACAGGATTTTAACAAAAAAAAGTTGTTAGTTAAGTTTGGGTTTAGTATCTTTGTATAGTAATTGAAAGCACACATAAAGCGCAATTAGTTACAAAAAAGTTCTTAAACACATTAACAGGATTTTAACAAAAAAGATTTGTTTGTTAGTATTTTAGTTAGTATCTTTACAATGTAATTGAAAGCAATTACAAAAGTTCTTTGACATATTGGAAATTATATACACAAAAGTATATCACTCGCAAAGTTGCGAAATTACAAAATGATATATTACAAAGTGTAACGGAAAAATGTTACTTATCTATTTTATTGTTTAATCTCTTAAAGTCAAAATCATGACAAAGGCAGAAAAAGCGGCTCAAAAAGCAGCAAAAACACAAGGCGGCAACAATGCGCCTGTAGTTAATAACAATGTAGAAGGCAATACTCCTGCCGCTAAGACAGAAGAAACTCCTGCCGAAGGCGAAGGTGAAGGCAAAGGTAATACTCCTGCCGCACAGCCTGCCGCTCCAGCTATTGTGTTCAAAGTGAACAGCAAGCAGCCTAAAGGTGGCGGCAAGAAAGGCGGACGTGGTAAAACAGATATGTCTAAACTGTTCAAATTTGCCGAGGCATCTTACGGACACGTTAACGACTATCTGAAGCACATTCTCAATGGCGCTTATGTTCCTGGTTTCTACGGAATGCCTGGTGTGCCAATGCCGGTAGATGCAGATGGTAAAACTATCGAAGTACCTACTTTCAAGACAATTGAAGAAGCTGCCGCAGCGAAAGCCGTGCTTTTCCTCAACAACCCTGAAGTTAAGGATCATTTCATTACCTACAAGCAGAACCGTAACCTGCCTGAAAACAGCAAGACAAGCAAGCCTTCACAGGAATATCATTGCTATCTTACCGCTACCAGCGCAGATGACGTGAAAAAAGCTATTGCTCATCTTACCGCTTTCGAGGCAATGCCTTGGAATGCTGGCATGAAAGGCATGGTATCTTTCCTGACTGACGATGCCGGTAATGTTAAGCTTGAACAGCTTATCGTGCCTGAAAAACTCGAAGCTATCAGCCTTACCGCTGAAACAGCAACGACTGAAACTGAAACAGCTACGACTGAAACAGAGCTTGCCGAAGCATAGTGCAACAAAAACACAATACTCTTAATTGAGTATTGTGTTTTTTTTATGCCTTAATATATTATACAAAATCATATATGACAAACTCCCAGCTCGAAAAATTTATTGCTGAAAATGCAAAGCTATTAACAAATAGAAATCACAAAATGTAATTCGACAAACAAGTAAATGAATCTGCTCAGACGCAGAAAAAGATCTAAAATTTATTGCTGAAAATGCGGGTCCATTAACATATTAAAGAAAATTACATTAACAATTCATTAACATAATTTATTAGGTGGGTAATTATAAATGATGTATCTTTACATTATAAATCAGGAATGGTATTCCGGAGGCTTGCGCTTTTTTAAAATGTTAATAGATTGTTAAAATGTGGAAATAAAAGCTACTTTTTAACATTTTTTTAACAGAAATTAGTCTATTATTGCATTGTTATAGACAATTTTAACAATTCATTAACCAAAAATGTGTTGTAAATAGTGTATAACACCTTTAAATCTGTTAAGGCTTGGTTATATAAATCAATCAACACATAGATACAGGTTATCGCATCTATGACTGGTTTAGCCAGGAAACATATATGATTTAGTTTTAATAAAAGATTTTGAACATATATAAAAAAGAATAATGTGTGAATGTAACATATTTCTGTTACATATCTGTAACAGAAATATGTAAAATATTAAGAGCTTTAACTTTTTTATAACACTATTAATGTGTATCTTTGATTATAATAAATGCAAATAGAAATGACTACACTAACTTTAATTCACGGATTACGCACTCAATTACAAACAATGACTGCGGAAACTTTTAATGGTATTACTGACGCATTAACAGCTAAAGGATGTTCAGTTATTAAACTGGATAATCCTATTATGCATCAATACATTGATGATCAAATTTTTGAAACAATAACTGCCATTAATATAGCTGCTAATGTAGTTATCATTGATACTGGTTCTTGCTTGGCTCACTTTCAATTGAAAGATTTACCGATTGACCAGTTAATAGCTATATTAGAAGCTATTGATGAGGAAAAATATGTGGTAATTTATAATCCAGAAGATGTTGAAGGTTAATAATTAAAAAACTACAAAATCTTAAAATACAAAACTTACAAAATCAATTTTTACAAAACCTTTTTTATGGGTGTAAATAGAGCCAACGAACAAACCGCAATTGCTTTAATGAAATCTAATATCGAATCTACTTGGATAGATACTGATATGGGTAGTGGTTGTAGATTAGTATTAAAAGATGTTTATGGTTCTGTAATACATGAACATAAATATCTTGATATCTTTGAAATACCGGAAGATATAGAAGAGCCAACTGAAGCGGAAAGGCAAGAGTATTATGATGAGTGGAAAGAAAACTTAGAAGCTGATAGTTTTAATCAGTTTGCGGGTTTATGTGAAGTAAAATACCTTTATTTTTTCCTTTAGACTTTCACATTTTTTTAACAAAAAAGTTTTGTAGTTATCGTTTTAATGCGTATCTTTGCATAACAATAAACACACACAGAAAATGAAAGATGCTGCGTTTTCGGTGAGTTTTAATAGGGCAGATGGCTGAGTGGTCAAAGGCACTGGTCTGCAAAACTAGACAATCGGGTGTTCGAATCACTCTCTGCCCTCAATAAAGTTCTTACCATCAATTGAATAAACTGGCAACAGACTCAGGCGGTGGTATTGTTACTCAAGTTTTAAGACTTTTTCCGAACAAAAAGTCAAATGGCTCTATCGTTCAATGGAAGGACAAGACTCTTCTAAGGTCTTTATAGTGGTTCGAATCCACTTGGGGTCACGAGGTTCTTTATACACAAGAAAGTTTGTGGATAGTGTGTAAGGAGGTTTAGAGAATAACTACAGACCGTTGGTCTAATATCCACGCCAGGTCCTTTAGCTCATCGTTGGTTAGAGCAGGAAACTCATAATTTTCAGGTGGCTGGTTCGAGCCCAGCAGGGACCACGAAGACGAAGAAATACGGGTTCGAGTCCGGTGCGGTCCTTCGGGGCGGCTAGTATAATTGGAATAGTGCGCTTCGTTAATTATTAAAAAATAAAAACATTGTCTGGGACTAAACATAGCGAAGCGGTGCTTCTTGTTGCACTACGGAAACAGCCTCTAATTTATAATCAAGGGTTAAGACTTAACCAATTATTTAAAGGCAAGCCACATAAGTAGATGAATATGCTAAAGACAATGTTAATGTCCTTGTAGCTCAATTGGTAGAGCTTTCGGCTTTTAACCGAAAGGTTTGGGATTCGAATTCCCACGGGGACACTTAAAATAAAATTATGATAGATATAAATAACAATCTATTATCTGGTTTAAATAACTATGGTATTAATATGGTTGAAATAGAACCTACTGTCAATGAAGATGGTAGAGATTATTTTGCAGCTACTTTACGTTTCGATACCGCTATTTTAAATAATCGTGATAGCGAATTAGAACCAGCTATTAAGGCATTAATGCCTGAAGCAATGGTTGAATTATCAACGGAAAATGAAGAGGGTAAAGATTATTTTGTAATGTTTGAATTTTCATTACCTGAAACCATAGGAGAGTAAAATTAAAAAGACAAACCTTGATTTCTTCTTTGATTTCTTATTTTTGATGTGTCCTTAAAATCACGGCTAATATTTTTTGAATTGGCGACTTTAATTTCGGCTTCTTTATTTTTCTTACCTATATTTTGGTTTTCACCTCTACTTTTGGTATTAGCTCTAATATCATCTAAAATTTCTCCTTTGAAAAATACTCTAGCGGTCTTATCAGTACCGGGTTTTTTAATACTACGTCTTTCATTTATACATAATTCTTTCTTTACTTCATCCGTAAAATCTATATTACCTAAATTGTAATAAATATCTATTAATTCGCCGTGTCGATGTAAATTACACATATCTTGTACCGTTATATCTTTATAATTTCCAAATCCTATTATAGATTTAAAAGTTAATTTTCTTAATTTAACTATATCTTCATTTACAAATTCACCAAAGTTTTTAATGTTCATTAATTATATATTAAAAATAAATTTGAAATTCTTTTTGTTGCTTTGCTAACTTTTACTTATCTTTGTCATACAATAACAGAGAAACAAAGCGAATAGCACTTAAAATATCTTGAAAAAAGATTTTGTAGTTTGAAAAAAGTTTTGTATCTTTGTGAAACAATAAGAAATCAGAAATGATTTAAATGCCTTAAAAATAAAGGCTCTTGTGGCGAAATTGGTAGCACGCGCGGGACTTAAAATCCCGTGGACAGTAATGTCCGTGTCGGTTCGACTCCGACCAGGAGCACAAAAAACAATGGTTGCACAATAAAAAACAGCGAGGTGTGCGGCTTAACAGTTCTGCGGCTTGTGGCTGCGTTGTCCTGAATTGGACGCTGTGATATGGCTTGTTGTCCATTGTTTTTATAATAAAGTTGGCGTTGTAGCTCAGTTGAAGAGCGACAGTTCAGGGAGAAATCACTGGGCAGTAGGGCAGTGGTTCGCTACCACTCTTCGCCACCAAACAGAGTTAGAGTTTTTTATTTCTAAATGTTTAGTAGATTGGCACAAACGATGTCAGTGTTTCAATTGAAGTTTTTAAGTCCCAGGCAACTGGCGCTTTAATTTGCTCTCCTGAATAAGTTGCGATTGCTAAACATTTAGAAAGAAAAATATGAAAATTATTTTGTTAGTTCAAAACTATTTCGTACTTTTGTATAAAATAACAGCAATGAACATAAACGAGCAAAATGACATAGATTTTCCACTATCGGGTGGAGATGAACCTGATATGAAGTTTAATACTAAAACTATATTGTTAATAGCAATTGGTATTATTGTTGCCTCATTATTAATGGTTTATTTTAGCCATCATTAGTTCTTTTATTTATAACTTTTCTAAATGTGTTCTTCACATAGCAGAAAAAAAATGTTGAAAATTATTTTGCAAATTGAAAAACTTTTCTTACTTTTGCTTTATAATAACAAACACACTGAAACACTTGTTTAACACAAGTTTAACAGAAAAAAAGTTGAAAATAAATTTTGTAGAATAAAAAACATTTCGTATCTTTGCTCTACAATAACAAAGCAACAGAAACAACGACAAAAAATAAATTAAAAATAAATTTTGTACTTTTTTGAAAAAAAAGATTGTCTAAAAGACAATAGTTTGAAAAAAGTTTCTTATCTTTACAGAGTGAAACAATAACAAATAAGTTCTTTAAAATATTGGGCGATACTAATGAGTAGTAATACTTATTGAGTTACGAGGTTCAAATCCTCAATTGCCCACTTGGCGCTTTAGTTTACCGCAGCACTTTTATAGTGCATTAATTGAGCAATCAGTTGATAAAACATATATCCTTCCGATATGTAAGAAAGTTGGAATCTTTCAAGCGTTACTACTATTTGGGCGATAATTCGTAGCAGCAATAAGCCCGCCGTATCGGCGAGCGAGCAGCAAGGAGAATATCAGCAATGAAAGGAGTTCAAATCTCTAATCGCCCGCTAAAAACGCCCTTCGGGGCAATGAAATTAAGTTCTTTGAAACGGCGATTTAGTTTTCCGCAGCCTTTAATAGGCGTTAATTGAGCAATCAGTTGACAAAACACATATCTTTCCGATATGGATAACAGTTGGAATCTGTTAATCGCTACTGGCGCTTTAGTTTTCCGCAGCACTTTTATAGTGCATTAATTGAGCAATCAGTTGATAAAACACATACCTTTCCGGTATGGATGAAAGTTGGAATCTTTCAAGCGTTACTTACCGGGCGATGCCACACTAATAATTATGCAAATAGTTATCGAAGTTATTAGGTTTAAATCCTTAGTCGCCCAACCGGAGAGTTAGTGTATCAATTTAATTATTGAATGGCACTACAAGTGGTTCAAGTCCACTACTCTCCACCACATGCCCTTCAAATTAATCAGCAATGGTTGAAGTTGTGAAGTTCAATCTTAAAAGGGCACAAGGCGGGTCAGCACGGCGAAGGTGCAGCTCTCACCGAGAGAAGGTCAGAGGTTCGATTCCTTTACCCGCCACTTTTTTTGAGTAAAATAAATCATTAATTATGGTTAGGATTAATTATCCTGAAATTTTACTCATAAGTTCTTTGAAAAATATTGTCGTAAGATAATATAAAGTTATTAACTGAAAATTAAGTATGGTTCGCCCAGCAAGATGAGTAAGTAAATCGGTTGCTTATAATCGTTAAATAAACTATGAGAATAGTATAAAGCAATGGCACACAGCAAAAAAGTGCCTTGCGCACCCCTTAAAAGGTGTTATGTAAGCAAGCAGAATATCATTCTTCCTGAAATGGAACACTATAAGATATTATCAAATAGTGAACAGACTACCAAGGGCAACTGCGGGCGGTAATGTTAGAATGACTTGGGGAAAGTAGATAACCTGAGTTGAGTTTAGGAATAAACAAAAAGAAAATCTGTAGAATTGTTAGTAGAAATACTAACCTCCTTGAGAGATGTGAAATGTAACGACATACCAGTTGTTATTATTGCGTAATTCAATTGAATTGGTGACTTAAAAGCAGAAATGTAAGCTGTTATAGTGTGGTAACTATATCAGACAATGAAATTCCTACCAAAGGAACGAAATTGAAGTTATCGTAACAATCGTGGAAGAGGTTTCCACAAGAAGTCGGACAGCATTTTTATATTCAAAAGATATGAAAACTGTAAGGTAACCCTGACTTCTATATCTACAAAGCACTTTTATGGAATTATAAAAAGATACATCAAAAGTGTTGCCTCGGTACTAAAGAAAGACATCTACTTAACGTGCTGGCTGTCAGCCGTCATATAACCTTGAACAAGTTATATGCATCTTTCTAAAAACACATTCAGGGGTCGAAGCTTGGATAGGTAGAGTAAAAAGAGAGTATTTAGTATCGAAAGGAGTGGTTAATCTAATTAACCGATGTTGAGTGTTATTATATGAAAGTATAATGGAAATGAAAGTGAAAAAATAATCCTTCTAAAGACACTTATTAAGACGTGTATTCTCAGCGTACTAAATGTAAATCCTTACTACTTAATTGTAGTAAGGATTTTCCCATTTATTAGACTTTTCATTATTTAATTTTGAGCATAAAGGACGAAAATTGGTATAATGATTTAGTTTAATTATTTCTTCTTCTGACATACCTGACGAAATTGGTATAATATGATCATATTGCCATGTTTCGCTATAATTTCCGGTATAGTTTCCATGATTAAAAAAACTCATCCATGGTTCAAATTGTTTTTCAATATATAAACGAAAATCATCAAAGGAACAACCAAGTATTTCATGTGTTTTAGAGTTTTTTTTATATCCTCGTCTAGCAATACTGTTTTTAATTATTCCTCTTATATCAGTAGCACATTTATATAATGGATCTGTTTCCATTTTTCTCTTATGATATTTTTTGTCATTAAAATCAGCTATCACAATTTTTTCAATTGGCTTTAACTCTGGATATTTAATACGTTTTCTATATTCCCTTAAATATAATTTATTATTTTCATTTATCTTTTCTCTATTTTTATTTCTATAACTTCTTTTCTTTATCTTTTTGCATTCTTTACATATAGAATGATAACCACTTTTCCTGGCATTATTCTTGTAAAAATTGATTGTTAATTCTTTTTCAACTTTACATTTATTACATATTTTTGTTTCCATATACTATATATTAAATGTAGTAGTCTTTCATATCATTAATAAATAAATATAAAATAGTTTTTGTTAGTTCAAAACTATTTCGTATCTTTACAATACAATAACAGACAGACAAATAGAAAGAGAATAGAAATTAGAATAAAAAATATCTCAAAAAGATTTCGTAGTTTCAAAAAAATTTCGTATCTTTGTAAAACAAAAGCAGAAATAAAAAATGCCCTTCACATCAATCAGTAATGGTTGAAGGTGTGAAGTTCAATCTTAAAAGGGCACAATTAAAATATTTCCCACCAATGCAGGAATCCGCAAGGAATAGCAGCGGTTGATTGGGAAATGCAAGGTTCAGCATTACTACTATTTCTCACCAAATAGTTCAGGCGATAACAGTAATTCGAGGGTTCGATTCCCAACTGAACCACGATAAAGTCTATAAGACATCCACGGGCGTGGAATTAAACTTGGATTGCAAACCAAAGTTATAACGTTTTATAGAAGTTAGATATGGAAGAATAGCTTAAATAGTCATATCTAAACAAGGCTAAGCTTCGGCGCCCAACCTGCAGCACGGGAAGCCAAGCAAACGCCAAATCTATCAGGCAAGCAATCCGCTGGCACCGCATCGGTTAACTCCGAACCGCAACGCCCTGGTTCAGCAGCCAAATCTACGAAGCCTACCAATTGGTAGGCTTCGTTACTTTATTTAGGTTAATTGTTAATAGACTAGCATTTTCAACAATAAATTTTTATCCACTGAAAAACACTGAGCATTAACATATTAAAATATATTTTAATACATATCTTCGATATGATTCGCTTTGCGAATATGTTAATGGACTAGCATTTTCAACAATAAATTTTCAGATTCTTTCACAACTGAGCGAGACGACAAATATCACCATTAGCGGTGTCAATCATTTTAGGCAAAAGCAAAGCGGTGCATTGTTTTGCACTTTCAAAAATAATATTCAATTCAGTTTCCCTTTATTGCTTTCCATTAGCTTTTACAGTTTTATAACAGGCTATTTATTATGCTTCATATTGGCTTTCCATTATGGCTTCACCATAATAAGCTTGCATTTATAGACAGTTAAGCGTAGTCTTAAAGTTTGTTTCCTTTTGAAATAGAAGGATAACTATTTAAACATCTTTGATTGCGTACACCTCAATTAATGTGAAAGGCTTTTGCTATGTAGAACTATTGTCAAGTAACGGAACCTGCGTACAGGACTCGACTTGTGGACTCATCTAATAACATAATTATATATTAGTTTTTAAATACGAAGTTTTAACTTTTTATTTAGAAAAAATGATGTATCTTTGTTAAAACAAAGCAATAGCGATGGTTTGCGCTTTTTTAAATTGTTAATAAACTTTAACAATTTTTATTTTTTTATTCAAATTATTATTCTTATCTTTACAGAGTAAAGAAATCACACAGTGATTATCTTTGTGTATTAAATCAAATTATATGCCACCAGGAAAAACTTATCAAGCAACAACTAGGTCTAATATATTAGATAAATGTATTGCCGAACTTGAATTAAAAGGTTATAGAGGATTTTCTACTGTGCCAGTTAGCACTAAACCAATTAAAATAAAAAGAAAAAAAAAGGAAACAATTTAGAACGCTATTGCTCTTGACGAGCAAGCTACATTTAACATAATTTTAACAATTTTTATTTGTTAGAATAGTTTTTTATTCGTATCTTTGTTTTATAAATCAGCAATGATGTAGCGGACGCTTGCGCTTTTTTAAATTGTTAATAAATTGTTAAAAACCAAACACCTATAAAGAAACCATTTATATTGGTTTAATGGCATATGAACCGTGGTATAAAGGTGTTACAAAAAATGGTTACACTTTTATAAGCTGATGCATTTAACATAATTTTAACAATTAGAATTATATATAGTCAAATAAAAATCGTATCTTTACAACAGAGAAATTATATCTAATAAAAAAACTAATTAAACGGAAAACTAATATGGTTTATTAGTCAAATAAAGCGAATCAGTGGAGAAGCAGGTTTGACCGCTGTTTAGCGGTGATACATTTGTTTAAAATAGTCGCTGGAAACGCAATGGTAATAAGGTGTTTAATCAACACATTTATGGTTAGCGAAGCGGTGCTACTTGTTGCACTATTATCTTATTTTAATTATTGTTATCCGAGCAATCTCAACGGAGTTGATTACCTTTTCAGCGCACCTTACGGTGCGGTTCTCTATCGAGAAGGTGTGAAATTGGTGTTATAAATAATATTAGTGATGGTGCAACAAGTTGCACTAGCGAAGCGGTGCTTCTTGTTAGCACTATTATTATAATTTTGCCTATTAATTAATTTAACAAAATAAAGGTATACAAAATGTCTGAAAAACTTGTATGGTGTGATGAGAATCAAAAGTCTAAGCAATTGCATGAGGATATAAAAGGTTGTTTAGAATCATTAAAAATGGTTCGTGGTGTAATTTCTTTTCAAGATATAGTTAATTGGCTTAGTGCTAACAAGAAGCACCGCTTCGCTAATGAGAAAGAGATTGACTATGTTGGTATGAGTGATTTGGACATGTACATTTATTATATTGAACAAAATTAATTAACAAAGTAAATTTTTACAACATGTATTTATTTGGTGAGATAAAGATAGTGCAACAATCTGGAATAGAAATAGAGGATAATTGGTAATATAAAACAATTATTTGTGGTAGAAAAAAAGAAGAAATACTTCTTAATCGTGAACCTGGAACGGATACTTGGTAGTGCGAAGCACTTCTCAACGGAGGTGAGTATGATGATTCGGGTAACGAAGCAAACATAAGTAAGAAGAAAAAGAAGGTTATTCGCACATATTCTCTTTATGATTAATAATATTTATAAGAATGTGTATGGTAGGTATTTTATACCTGATAGTGTATTATATACATATACGGCTGATTATATAGTTGGTGGTGGTGTTCATGAGGATACTACTATTGATTATTTGCGTTTGGTTGGTGGGAATATTATACATGCTGGAGCTGGGTTTGGTGATTTTTTACCTGCGTTAGGTGGATGTGATAGTGTTTGGGCGTTTGAGCCTAATAGGTTGATGTATTCATCGTGTTTGTGTACTATGTTATTGAATAGTGTATCTAATGTAAAATTATTTCCGTTAGCATTGGGTGGTTATGATGGTGTTATTTGTTTGCGTGAGTTGGATGTTAATGGTGTAGAGATGGGCCCTAGGAGTGAGGTGTGTGAAGAGGGTGTTGAGGTTGGTGTTGTTAGGTTGGATTCTATAATACCTGTGGATTGTAGGATTTCTTTGATACATTTAGATTTGGAGGGTTATGAGTTTGAGGCGTTGCGTGGAGCTATGGGTATTATAGAGAGGGATAGTCCTGTTATTGTTTTGGAGATAGATGGTCGTGCGGTTGATTATAATAATTTCATGTTATCTATTGGTTATGTTGTTAATAAGCAATTAATATTTAATTCTAATGAGCGTATGGTTTTTGTGAATACGGTTTATTCTAAAAATATAAATAAATTTTAATCCATATAAAAAATAAGTTATGTCTATAAAGAAGGAAGTAAAGTCTAGGAAGTTGAAGGTAGGTTCTAAGGTGTGTATAATTATACAGTGTGAGATAACTGGTGGTGATATACAGGTGTTTATACCTGTTGTTCAGGAGAATGATACTGATGTGTTATTGCGTTGGAAGGCGGATAATTGGTATAAGAAGTTGAGTGATGTTGAGCGTGAGAACATAGCGGCTATGATAGCGTAGCGGTGCTACTCAACTTCGTTGAGATTGCTCGGAGAGCAATACTTGTTAGCACTAGTGCAAACAAGAAGCACCGCTTCGCTACAGGCTGATAAGGTTGTATAAATATATTTTTACAAAGTTAAGAATTACAAAATGGATAGTGCAACAAGTATTGCTCTCCGAGCAATCTCAACGAAGTTGAGTAGCACCGCTACGCATATTGTTAAAAAGTAAGTTATAGTATTATGGATGTTAAATTGGTTGAGTGGGGTAATGGCGAAGGGTTTGATTTGCGTGTTGATGGTGTGTGTAGGGCTACTGCGTGTTATTATTGGACTATGCGACCTAGGGTTGATGGTGGTGGTTTTATTCGTCAGGTTTATATAACTGATGTAGAGTCGTATGAGCGTGGATGTGGCACGTTATTGATGAAAAGTATAATTGATTTTTTTAGAAATAAGGCTATTGGTTGGGGTGGTCGTGGTGGGTATATGTTGGAGTATATTTGGTTGAGTGTATCTGTGGGTAATTTGCGTGCGATAGGGTTGTATAGGAAGTGTGGGTTTGGGGTTTGGGGTGATGTGATGGTGGGTGATGATGTTGGTGGGGATTATTATATGATGTGTTATAAGTTATAATTACGAAATATAATTACAAAATAGGGAATAACAAAAGCTATATGGATATTTCAATCAATGATTTTTTTCAGGAAATAGAAACTGATCTTAATAAGCCACTAATACTTACTGGAGCAGCGAATGTAGGTAAATCTACACATATTAGTGCAAACGAGAAGCACCGCTTCGCTACCATGATTGATAAGTTAAAACGACTAGTTAAGTATAACGACAAACACATTTACGGTTTAGTCACTGGTGGTTGTGGACGTTTTGCTTTATACTTACATAGGCATTTGGCTCAAATAGGTATAAAATCAAAAATAATGTGCTTAGATAGGTGGGGTAATGTGGTAGAGACTAGAAATAAAATATTATCATTTCATACAGAGTTTATAAAACAGGACTTATCCGAAACATCATTTGGACATGTGATGTTAATGCTTGAAATAGATGGTAAGCGTATCTATGTTGACGGCTATAATGTCTATGAAGAATATCCAGAGAGGTGGTCATTGAGCCGTTATAAATTTGGTTATATAACTTATGAGCAATTATCCATAAGTGTTTATTATGGCTCATGGTCTTGGTTTTATAATGCCGAGGCGAATGATGAAAATGTAATTAGGGCTATTAAAAAGTTTTTAAACTAATTATTATGTTTGATGCGGATTTGATTGAATCAATATGTGATAGATGGGGGTTTGAACCAGACTATCTGGAAAAAGCGGCTAAAGCTATTACATTTTATTTATTTCATGGTGATGGTTCTATTGGTAAGCATAAGATACCTGCTAAATTTTGTGGTGCAACTTTTGAACCATATATTGATTGTGGCTCTGGTGAGTTTGATACACATGGTATATTTATAGAGCATCCTATTGATTATATTATACATGTGATGCAAGAAACTGGTTCAGCATTTTTTGTTTTAGATTGTCATATTGATGACTATTATACGCAATTGCGTATGACAATGGAAGGACCGGCTATATTGAGTATAGAAGAAGAGGTAGAAACTTCTGTAAGACAGGGAACACATATCAATTATGATATGGATGGTAAGCGTGGTATAGGTGCTAGAATACCTGTAAGACCAGATCCAGAAGATATTGGTAATTTAAAACCTTATACTGATCATGATAAGTTTTATAAAGCTGAGAAGAGGAAGGCTAAAATGGATAAAGATAATTGGAAAATACTTATGAAGTTTAAAAATCCTTGGTAAGTAAACAGATCTAGTAGTATGTAATGGGAAAATGGTATCTCATCCTTAATGGTTATATTGTTGTAGGTTCGAGTCCTATCTAGATCACAATTTAAGGTAAAAACTGCACACTTTAAGTGTGCAGTTTTTTTTGTATAAACTTTATTCAAAATAGAGGTATAAGTTATAATGAAGCGTATTATATTGATATTTGAGAAGTTTAAAAAAGAAATATTGGATAAATTAATTATAGGCAAAACCGATAATGAAATTTATTTTAAAAAAATATTTAGTTATGTGGCTGAGTGTGAATCTTTTTTTTGTGAAACGACATGCACGGATAAAGTTGATATTTCACAATTTGAGGTTTTAAAGTTAAATTAACAAAATATTAACGACAACACTTAAAATAGTGTGCATTTTTTTTGTATCTTTGTATATGAAATCTATTGTATTCGATAATCGCATTTTGTGGCAAACAGATACTCAATGTTTCTCGGCTGAGGTTAGTGATTTGCGTGAACTTTCTGGTAATGAAAAAGAGTTTGCGCTAGTTCATAACGGTAAGAAGATAGTATTTAAGCATTACAAGACTGATACTGACGGTGAGGATGTATATGGTTGGAATTTTAAAGCTGTATCTGGACATACAAAGCCGTGTAAGTTTTTACTAATTAATGATTAATATATGTTTAATGATTTTGAGAGTTTATTAGTTTCTGTTTAGTAAACAAACGGATACATGCCGTAAATAATTAAAATTGTTTTAACAAAATATTAACTGCACACTTTATATAGTGTGCAGTTTTTTTCATATCTTTGTATTAACTAAAATTATAAAGATGACAAGTTTCAATAAGGATAATGTTCCAGCTATACACAAAGAAATTGATGCGGCACTAGCTGTAATTGCTGAAAAGTGGGGAATAACTAATCTTACTACCGGCACTTTACGCTATAATAGCGCCGAAATGCGATTAAGTGTCACTGGTAAAGTAGTGCCTGTTACAGCTACAGTAGTTTCGGCAACAGCTATAAATGCTGGTGTTTCTGTTATGGATATGAATGCAGCTCAGATATGGGGTTTGATAGGTAAGACATTTATCTCTGGTGGTGAGCGGTATACTATAACTGACATAAAGAATAATCGTCCTAAGTTTCCAATAAGTGCTAAAAATGCGCTTGGTGGGTAGTATAAGTTTACTAAATCGGCGGTTGAAAGGGGTAAAACTTGGTAATATTAAAATCCTAATACTATGATATATAACGATTTACATAATAGTCCTCACGAATTGGCATTACATACTTTTGACCCAAAGTTTTGTGTATCGCCGAAAAAAGAAAAAATAAACTCTATTGAGCCTATTAAATCTGTTAGGCAAGTAGTGGTTATTGATATACCTAAACCTATTTCATTAGCTGAAAGGATACGTGGTATTGTTTCTCGTGTTGAGAAAGCTTCGGTTAAAACTGAGGTTAAAACTGAGGTTAAATCTAAGAAGGTTAAAACTCAGGAATTGCAGATTACAAAGTTAAAATCTGAAAAGCGTGAGGAAAAATACAAATTATTTCTTGAAGAGAAACATAGGAAAATATTGGAGCGTCAGGGTAAGTTAGCTTCAGCTCCGTTTGAGATTATATCCGCTATAAATTATGTTAATAAGGAGTGTCGTGAGGTTATATTTCGGTTTAATAATGTGTTATATAAATCTATAAATGGTGTTTTACCGGATAGTATATCTGTTGAGGATAAAAATAATCTGAATAATTTGTTTTTAACAATTAATTATATAAACATATAAAATGGGAAAGTATAAAAAGGCTATTGCCGCATTTAAGACACAGAAAGATGTGACGGTTGTTGGTAGAAATACTATTAACAAAGTAACATCGTTTTTACAGAATTACTTACTTTAACTAAGTTAGGTTAATTAAAAAGCTTTAACATAATATTAACTGCACACTATTTACATAGTGTGCATTTTTTTGTATCTTTGTATATATTACAACTTTTCAAACTATCATAGTAAAATAATAAATATATAGATTATGCAATTTAATGTAGTAAAACCTACGACAAATAAAGTAAAAAAACCAGCGGGTGGTATAGATTTTGGCGAGCCGGTGGCAAAAAAAATAAAACCAAAAATGGAAGAACAGCCAGATTTATTTGAGCCTGTATATAACGATGCTCACTATGCGGAGTATAATAAAAATAAGGATAAGAACTTGTTTGAGGAAATAATTGAGAAGATGATGGTTGAGTCATGCATGGATGAAACTTTTAAACCTTATATTGAGGAAATACGTGAGATAATCGGTAAGAAATTGCCTAAGCATAAAAAGCGTTTTGCAATACTATGCACATTAGATAAAAATCGTAACCTTATGCGCAAAGCTAAGGTATATAATAATATACCTGTCAGTAAGATGGAGCATATTAAAGATTATGTGAAAATATTGCGTCAATATGTTAAGGTATCAGATGTAGAGAAAAAGAAATTTGGTGAAGTAATGACACCGATAGAGTTGGTAACTGAAATGTTAAATAAGTTACCAAGAGAAGTTTGGAGTAATCCTGATTTGAAGTGGCTTGACCCATGTAATGGTGTTGGGCCTTTCGGTGCTTTAGTTGTTGCTGGTTTAATGAAAGGTTTGGCTAACTGGGAACCAGATGAAGAAAAAAGGTTTAAGCATATCATACAGAATATGGTTTATGTGTGTGAGTTACAACCTAAGAATATGTTCTTATGGATGTGTATGATGGATCCTCGTGATGAGCATGATATGAATATTTATTGTGGTTCATTTTTAGATGCTGGGTTTGATAAGCATATGAAGGAGGTTTGGGGTATTGAGAAGTTTGATATTATTGTTGGTAATCCGCCCTATCAGGATAGTACTGATACAAAAGGTAAAACTGCCGCCACACTTTGGCCCAGATTTATACAAAAAGGTATAGAGTCATGTATAAAAGTTGGAGGTTATTTTTTATTTATTACACCAATATCTTGGATGAGTCCAGGAAATCAGCTTATTAGGAATAGGACAATGCCAGTTTATTTTAATTCTAATGAGTTTTTATATCTAAATATGGATTGCGCCAAGTACTTTAATAAAGTAGGAAGTTATTTTTCTTATTATTTATTAAAAATAAGAAATAAATATAATGAAGAAATTAAAATTAAAATTAAAACATCTATACAAACAAAAGATGGTTTAATCGAATTTGATTTCTCTGATTTAGATTTTATACCAAAACCAGATAATAAAGAAACATTATCCATTGTTAGCAAAGTTTTTTCACTTAAAGAAAAAATTAAATTAAATAGTTCTTCCTTAACGAGAAGTGATAAATCTTGGGTATCAAAAATAAAGGATGATAAGCATATATACCATATTAGACACACAAATAGTGAGGAATTATACTCTTCTATAAAGCCAGAATCTTTTGGTATAAAAAAAGTTATACTTAATTCTACCGGTAATTTTAATCCTACATATGATGACGGTAATAAGGGCACATCACAAATAACAAGATGGGTTGAAGTCGAAAATGAAAAAAATGGTATTAGATTTATAAACTACTTGAATTCAAAAATAGTACAATTTGTACTCGCTAGTTGTAGATGGTCAGGAGCTGCCTCTAAGGTGGTATTTGAGCAAATACCACAGATAGATATAAATCGCGAGTTAGATGATGAACAATTATTTGAATATTTTGGTTTAACAAAAGAAGAAAGAGATATAATACTAGGAAAATAAAATATGAAAAACTATATAACACATTATGCCTTCCAAACTTTGGTTGGCACTAACCGTTTATTCTTCAGAGAGTTTCTTTCTGGTATCATAACCTTTGATAAACTTATCAATCGAATTGATAAGTTTGCCGAGTCTGAACATGATAAGTATGGCTATTCTATTGGTATTCATTATCAAACAGCAGACGAAGCTATATTTAAGTTCAAAGGTGAATTATATGAGATATTCATTGAAACTTTTTGTAAAGTTCATGCTTTTGGTAATATTTTAGACATCACAGATTATCAAAATACTAAAAAAGATTATCCCGGTGTTGATGCTATCGGTAAGGTGCAGAATAAAAAAGTTGCTATTCAGATAAAATTCTTATCAAATCCTAAAAATCATGTTGATAAGGATGATATGATGAACTTCTATGCCGTAGCTACTGGTGACTTAGGTATAGCACAAAACAATGAAAATCTTATCCTAATCACTTCTTCTTATGAAGGTATTGATTATGCTAAAATGAATGGTGTATTCCGTGATATTTTAAAGCGTAATATACGCATTATTAATCATGGTATTATATCACATTTCATAGATAATAACGCTGATGTTTGGAATCGTGTTAATGAATTTATAGAGGTTTCATGTCTTAATATAGAAACTATTAAGGCTTCTATAAAAGGAGCCGAATCTAAGGAAGTTGTTATCAACAACAAAGTTTTATCGTTAAAAGATTTACCTGCGGCTGATAGTCCCTGGAAGCATTATGCTTTACCGGCTAAAATAACTACTAAGAAGGACAGTAGCGGTGAACCTATTTTTGATATACCAAAACAAGTTTATAACTATTCACAGTTAGAATGTTATCAAAAAATGCAAGCTTCGGATAAATTAACTGTTATACTTCCAACTGGTACCGGTAAAGGTTATTTACTTTTTGTTGACTTATTATCAAGGATTTATCAAAAATCTGGTAAAGTGTTTGCTATATGCTCGCATCGCATTGGCTTAAATAAGCAACACACGGCTGATATGTTTAATGAATTCAGAGATTTTGCTGGCGACATTGGTTATATTTTTGTGGCTTCTGAAAAATTTGAAGAAAATGCTGGAAGAAGTTTAGAGTATGAAAAACTTTTAGAGGTAGTTAATCCAGATGTCAATGTACAAGATTTGGTTACTACTTTGAAACCAGGTGGGAATTTACAGGAGATTATTGATTTTCACCATCATAATAACCGTAGCGCCGTTATAGTATCTACTTATCATTCTATGCAGAAGATGCATGGTGTAGATATAGATGTTATATATTGTGACGAGGCTGATAAGATGGTAAACAATAAACCAGTAGCCAAAAATGGCATAAAAGAAGAAACTTTTATGCAGAAGTTCCATAAAATTCGAGCTAAAAAGAAATACTTCCTTACAGCCACACCTAAGGACTGGTCTAAGAATTGGGCTGGAGAAAATATAGAGTTCATGAATAATGAAGCTATATTTGGAGAAAGAATAGAAATGGAATTTCATACAGCGGTTAAGTGTGGATACATAGTGCAACCTTATTTACATATCGTTTATCCTACGGAATATATTCCGGAAGATATCGATGCTCCGGATGAAGAAGATATGGATGGAGTTGTAGAATGTGTTGGTGATGTGGCGGCTGTTAAAGATATGAGTGTTAATATTAAAGCAAAAATTAAGATGATAGTTGATGCCTTTCATTCACATAGGCAATTTTTGAAAGAAAGATCTGCCGAACCAGATAAGATTGGTGCTAAAATTTTGGTAAAGTGTAAAAATATACACTCAGAAATGTGGGGAATTTTTCACGAAGGACTTAGAGAATCTTTACCAAACATAAAGATATTTGCTGGTGGTTCTTATGGTTGGGGTAAAGCAGATGCTCCAGATGAGTTTAAAAACAATAATCATTATATTTATAATCCAACTTCTGAAACAGCATTAAATCCTATTACTGACAGGGACTCTTATCTCAAAGAAATCAAAGATTTGGAACTTCAGGAAGATGCAATTGTTTTACATTGTGATATTTTATCAGAGGGTATAAATGTAAAAGGATTTACAGGTGTTTGTTTCGTGAGCGGCATTACCGTCACTGATGCAAAAGCTATGCAAAATATTGGTAGAGCTACTAGAATTATTGACGAAGATAGGATTAGATTAGATTCTGGTGAAATAACATTAGATGATATCTCTAAGTGGATAAAACCTTTTTGTAGTGTTATAATTCCATTCTGGAATGCCGAATCAGCTGAGGCTAAAGATAAGATGGTTAACTTAGTACAGAGTCTTAGAAATATTGGATTTGAAATAGAAAAGTTTGGAACTGGTGATGATATTAATAAAGGTGATAAGATAGAACCTGAGTTGGAGCCGCAGAATCAACCAGCTGAAGCTAAACGTAAATCTGGTATAAAAGAGTTGGAACAAGAGTTAGAGGAGTTAAATTACTTACAACATATTAACAATATGTCTCCTCTGGAGTTTTTATCGGAAATGAGTGGATTAGGTTCTCATTCAGATTTTAAATCTTTTTGGATTTCTTAATTTTTAAAATATTTTAATAACAAATGAAATTAACATTTTACACAGCACCTAAACAGGTGCTTATAAATAATGGCAATAAACCAATGACTGTTGATGAAATTTGGCAAGATATCATAACAAGAGGTTATATGGTTTATGATGCAACAAAAACACAACAAGCTTCTTTATCCTCTATTTTAGGATCAAGTTGTATCAATTCTGCACATAAACGAAAACGAAAAAATATTTGGTTTGAAACTTTACCAAACAAACGTCCTGCGCATTATAAATTGATAGATACAATTTATAATGACGAGATTAATGTCAATCTGACTTTGGAAGAAACTGAAGAATCAGAAATATATGATGAAATTCTTGACTTGGATTTTGAGAATGATGAAAAATTTACTGATAAAACAGATTTATTTAAATTTTGGAAACAATTTCTTGAAGAAATAAATAAACACACAACTATTTTTGAAGGAAGGACAGCAACCGAGACGACTAAAAATTGGTTATCCGGAAAATCCGGTACATCAGAATTAAGATTTCCATGTGTTGCTAATAGTAAATTCGCTAGAATTGAAGTTTATATTAAGGATAATAAAACTATCTTTGATAACCTTTTTGAATCTAAATTAGAAATAGAAACTGAATTAGGTCTTGAATTAATTTGGGAAAGATTAGATGACAAAAAAGCTAGTCGCATATCTCTTAAAAAAGAAGGTGAATTATTTAATGTTTATGACGAATTTAACTGGGGCAGGATTATCCACTTTTTTTCACAAAACATAGCAAAATTCGTATCTACATTAGAGCCATACATTCAAAAAGCACTACAAACTAATTCCATTAAGGAAGAAATCTCAGAAGATTATTCCGAAGAAGAATCACTTAGTTTTGTTGAAGCTGCTAAGTTTATTTTAGAAGAAAATGATAATAAGCCATTAACTTCCGCTGAAATTTGGCAACAAATTCAAGAAAAAAATGTTAAAGTTAATACAAACGGTAAAAATGCCGCCACAAACATAGGCGCAATTCTTCAGAGGAACTCCGAAGGTACTACTTATACATTCGCAAAAAAGAATCCAACCTTCAAACTCATCGATGGCGATACCGCAAAATTTATTATAAGACGATACGTTCCTAAATATGTCAGAGAATCATTGGAAGAATATGGGTTTATACATATTAATTCTCTTAGAGAAATCTTGGCAAATCATAATATTAAAATCTAAGTTAGGTTAATTAAAAAGCTTTAACATAATATTAACTGCACACTATGTAAATAGTGTGCATTTTTTTTGTATCTTTGTGTATAAATAATAGACTATGCAAGTATTAGACGTAAATCAGGTTTATACCAGTAACGACTACCCATACGGTAGACTTCGTTGCACAGCTTCTTTCTCGGTTGAATTTAAAGCGAAAAAAGGTTGTCGCACCTGCTTCCAAACTATTAATCCCAAAACTGGTAGAGAAAATGCGGTTAAGCACTCAACCTATTCTACTTTAATCATTCCGGTTCAGTTAGAAAACGGACATTATAGCTATTTGCATTTTGACGCAAATGGTAGTAGAGCGCAACTACGTTTGTTTGGTTTCTTTGCTCGTAAAGAAAATTATGAAGCGGCTAAACTTACAAAAGATATGGAGGCACATGTAATCTCCGAAGCTATAATGAGTTTATCTATCTCTTTGGCTTATACTAAATTTACTTCAGTAGAGGAAAAAGAAGCGTATAAGGCTAAATTCATCACGCCTTTAGTTAAAGCAATGAAAGCTATATTGAATAGTGTTTCCACCTATGTGGAATACCAATCAGTATTAGATTTGCTAAAAGCAATTCCTAAATCTCACTCCGAAAAAATTAATTATATCATTGATAAAAAGATGATTATCGGTGACGAAGAGTGGGCTATTCGTAAAGAATTGAATACTCAAACAGATGCATACCTGGATGAAATAATCTCTAACTGGGAAAAAGCTGAGGCACTTGGTGCTGGCAGTGATGAACTTGAAATGATGGAATCAGCTTTTGAACAAAATAATAACCACGAATAATTCTTATAACAATGGACTTATTAAAAGAGGAACAAATTTTGCTAGACCTTAGAAAGAAGGTAAAAGAGCAAGAACATAAAATAGCCGAATTTAAAGCTATGTCGGATGATAAAAAATTGGCAGAACTCCTACATGACAAGCAATGCCATTCCAACCATGAAGATATGTGCGGTTGGTTTTACGAAAATTGGGGTGATAAATTGGGTGAATACTCCGCAAGAAAAAATTACCTAGAAAAAGCTAGGGAAATTCTCAAAGATTTTACCTTTGAGCAAGCAGTTAAGTTTGTTAACAAGATATAAAACATTAATAATATGAAAAAAGCAATTTTTGCGGTATTATTTGCCGCTACATTAGCATCTTGCACACAAAATCAGATGGCTAAAAACTTTGGTGGCACAGCTACAGTTAATCTACCAAAAGGTGAAAAACTTATCAACGTCACCTGGAAAGATAAAGGCGACTTATGGTATCTCACACGTCCTATGAAAAATACGGATAGTGCCGAAACTTACACTTTCACACAGAGTAAAGGTTCTGTTATTACTTTCACTGGTGACGGCAAAGTAATTTTAGTAGAAAGTAAATGATAAATTATATATGGTTGCTCATTATTTCCTGTTAATTAAATCAAAATAATATGTTAAAAAGAATTGCAATTGTTTTACTCGGTGGGTTTATTATGTTTATCATACCTTCGATGGTATCACTAGCATTATGTAAATTAGGGTATGTTACCTTTACCGACGGTATTAATAATAATACCAATTTAGTAATGCTATGGTTAGTTGGAGCGGCAGCTACTTTATTAATTTTTGGTATATGCACAGTGTTGCATATACTATATCGTTATATAAGGTTTGGCTATTGATAATTAACATAGTTTTAACAAAAAAAAGTTTGTAAGTGTTCAAAATTGTAGTATCTTTGTAATCTAATAAAGAGCGTAAGCAAAGAGCTTAAATTTAAGTTTATGTAACACTTTTTAAGAGCGGTTTAAAAACTGCTGAGTGGATTAAATCCACATTTCGCGCCAAGTATATTGTTAACCATCGCCCTGAAGGGCGGATCAAAATCCGGCTAATATGAGAATAAGAGGCAGTCCTGCTATATAACTAGCTATATTAATTATTTTAAATCATATATGTTAAACGAAAATAAATGCCACCCCAAATCGGGGTGGCATTTACGCATGGTATGGTTGATTGTTAATGAGTTTGCATTTTCAGCAATAAATTTTTGCTCGAATAATTATTAAATTATTTTTTATATATAATGTATGTTATGGATAAAATTATATGAAGATTTTGAAGGCAAAATACCTTTTCGTAAGATAAACAATGATGAAAGTTCACTAAAAATAGGGATATCTTTAAAAGATCATCCATTAGAAACTGATAAATTAATTAATATTTTAAAAAATAAATTAAGTGATAAATCTGTAGTAAATATACCTGGTGAGGATTCTATTTATGTTTATAATAATTTGGTTCCTTTTTTATGGGGAATATATATTTGTGAACATAACTACTATTATGTCAATAGATGGTCTTTAATTGATAATACAACAGAATTTTATGAATGTGATGGTATAAAAGGTGTAATTAAATGTATTAAGCAACCTATTAATCTTAATGCTATGGAATTATGGAGTGAGGTTAAAGGAACCCCCCATACCATCTTGGTATAATACTTCTATATTACCAGATAGTGCTGTTAGAGTATTAGATAGATTTAAACTTCCATGTCCTTCTTATCCAATTAAGCAAATGCAATTTATTTTAAACACATTAAAATCTGATGATAAATTAATGGTGAATGATGTTGATATTGCTGATGTTTTAACCGGACTCCCATTGTATCATGCGACTGAAGATCTTTATAAAGTGGCAAGAGCTAAGAAGCAAAATTTATTTAGAATAACTTCCGGTAATGCTCCATTTTATATTTATATTATTATATAGAACCATATAATATGTTTTGTGTTTTAATTACTTATATAAATCATGACCCTAATATTAATACACCTATAAGCATCTATAAATGTTATGGTATAAAGGGATTTAAAAGTTTATTAATTTATTTCCTATTACAAAAACATTTATTCCAAAAAGTCCTTAAATAAATATTTTAACATAATTTTAACGCCTTATAGTTTGTATAGTAGTATTAATTTCGTATCTTTGTAGTAATTAAAATGGTGCTATGCAATTAGAATTAAATAAGCTAAAATTTGGACTACTCGGTCGTAAAGATATTCGCACATTTCAATTCGAACTAATTATTGACGGTAAAAAAATTGCCTCTGTAAGAGAAGACGGTAATGGTTGTAACACTGGTAAAATAAGCTATATGTATTCAATACAACTATTACCAAATAAATCTATTCACATCGAAAATGTGGATACTACTAAACGGAATGGCCCATTAGGTATTGTATTAGGATATTATCCTTATACTATTTGTAAGCAAATTCAATTTGAAAACCAATGACTATACATCATTTCAAAACAATAGAGGAATATATACCATTAGACACACCAATTAATATAAGTGGTGCCTATGAAGTAATTGGATTTTTCCCTTATTCTACTGCTGCTATTAAAACTAGCGGTCCAAAAGTGGCGAGAGCTTTATTTTCGGAACTGGAAAAAGAACTTTCTAAAGCTAGAATAATGGATAATAAAATTGTGGTTATATGCCGTGATTTAGTTGATTTTGGCACACAAAATTTTGCTGTTCAGTTTCACGATGGTGGCTGCCGCCTAGGTTGCTTGAAAGAAGTAATTGGTTATGCCGGTAGTGCTTTAACTTTTAAAGTAAATAAAAATGGATAATAATCTTAAAGAGGTTTTATTAAAAGCTACTAGTTCTGTTATGGTAATGGGACCAGCTGGCAGTGGTAAAGTAATGATGACTAAATCTATATTAGAGGAAAATAATATAGATTTTGAGTTCATAGACTTTGATACACTTTGGCGTAAGAATACTGAAGCATTTATCTGTAGGTATTTATAATCTAATGTAATGTATAACGTAGTCAAACCAAAAACAATCGTCCTTGACATCAAAGCTCCTGTCAGTAAAGCTACTATTGGCACTGGTTATTCTTTGAAACCAAAGATAGAAGTAAAGCCAGAGTTTTTAGTATCTGATGAGTTTGGTAATTTCTTTTGTATGTATAAAGATGGTTATCCTCACTGGTCTCCAAAAATATCCGAAGCAAGAGAACTAACCGAAGATTGTCAATTTGATACATTAGTTCGCTGGGAAAAAGGCATCCGTAAATTGAAAAAAGAATACTTATGAACCGCATAGAAACTATATTTGCAATAATTGATTTGCATAACCACTTTGTAAAAGAGTGGCATAAAAAGCATCCTACTATGAAATTAGACCTTTGGAATAAAGAAGAGGTTGAAATGCAACTTGATAGGTATTATCTTGTTGAAAGCTTAGGTATAGATAATCCTGACTACGAAAATAAAACATTCAAACCAAAAATTGAGGTGCGAAAACATTTGCGTAGCAAAGAAAAATATGCTTACGGTAAATGTCATGCAGCTTTTTATAGTGGTTACTTATCTACTATACCATGTGATGTATCTGACCTGGATAATATCGAAACGGCAAAATTAATAATAACAACTGAATTAAATAAATAAATTATGCGAAAAGCGGTATGTTGCGCCTATTTTGGTGATGGTAAGTTTCTCGGCTGGTATGCCGACTCATTTGGTTCTATAAGAAGTAAAGGACCAAAAATATATGGTTATTCTCCAGCTCAAATGGAAACTATAACCAGTAATTTTCGTTCTAAGCTTAAAAAGCTGGATAAAAAATCAGATTTAGGGAATGTTATAGTAGGTTTATCTATTGTAGATGATTCTTTGGATGCTGATTCAAAAATACTATCGGTATATCAAAATGTTGAACTGCGTGTGGTTGAGTGTCCTGTATATGACGGTCCAAATGCTGATTTTGATGAAAAACGACATGAAAATTGGAATGCTTACAAAAGAGCTACTACATACGAACCTGGTAATTGTAATTGGGTATATGCCGATTACGAACAGGTAAATGAGTGGGCGGCAAATGAGCCAACAGAGTTTTTGGAAGTTATAACTAAAGAGGTATTTGTGCCAACCAGGCATAGTTCGGAAGCTTTATTTACGGCGCTAAAAGCGTTGAAAAATGAAGCTGCGGAAAATATATGCGCTATTATGATTGAGCGCAATTTTAATCGTGTTTCCTTAGATATTTGTGTTCCGATTGATGACGGACTTGTAGTGGAAGTATATAGCGATGGTAATATACTGGTACTAAAAGAAGATGATTTAACAGAGAAATCATTTACAGATACAGCGGTTCTTATGGACTTAGAGGCGTATGAATTAATCCTTCTATTAGAAGTAATAGAAAAAAGGCAATATCACATTTTAGATAATATTTAAAAATAATAGATTAACAAAATTACTTTAACACAATATTAACTGCACACTATGTAAATAGTGTGCATTTTTTTGTACTTTTACATAGTAAAAGATGTGCATCGCACTATCTTTATGTAAATATAGAAACATGAAAAAAGTTTATGTTATAATTATTGGTAATAAGGCAACAAAAGGTTCTTCTGTTGGCTCACCGTGTGAAACATTACAAGAAGCACAAAAAATGCTAGGTTATCATCCTTTATATGACGTATTTTTAGAAGGCGAAATGTATTGGCCCGGTAATCGTTGCAAAGGTGTTCGATTAGCTAACGGTGAGGTGATTATGTATGGTGAATATGAACGTGAATATTTCACAGAGAACCAGATGGTAGAGTTGCGCAAAAAAGCAATTATTGATTTTGATGTTATTGTAAAAATAAAAGATCGTTTGTTGTCGGAAAGTGCAGTTGTATGTGACGCACCTGATGAGATATATTTATCTTTATTGGAGCAATGGGGTGAGTATCACGAACCGGCTATAAAATTGGCAGTTGAAACATTTTACGATGTAAAAATACCATAATGTATAAACTAAAAGAAGGTGATATAATTGAAGTGCATGGTTGGGTTATGCTTAAAGGACTTACTGCTGGCAAGTGGAAAGTAAAAGAAGTAAAACTTTACGGTGGCACTATGGCTTATTACTTCACTAAATTAAGAGGTAAAAAAGTGCTTGGGTTTTATTGGCATCAAATAGACGGATGTATTCGTGATACTGAGGATTTGAATAGGATTGAAATATTAAAAACTAAATAATCCATGAAGTTAATAACTCATAAAGAATTCCATGCTTGTGAACCACGTATAATATCTAGCATATATCTGGACAAATTAGAAATAGATTTGCGAATAAAAGAACATACTGAAGGTGGCGACAGAGACATTGATAGGTATGAAGATAAGGAGGGCAATGAGTATCTTGATGACGAGCCGAGTGATGTAATATCAATAAATGGTAGATTGAAAATTGATTCATTACATCATAATGCGTATTTTCATTTTGAGTTTTTTGAGGTAGAAGATGGTTATCGTGGTATGATAGCTGTAATTTTTGACAAAAGTAGTTTGAAGCCTGATAGGCATGACTATTATAGTTTTGCTAATTGGTGTTCAATTGTTTCTTTTATGAAAGAAATGAATATTATTTAATCAATTCTATATTAATATATAGAATATGATATGGTTAAAATTATTTGAAGATTTTAGTAATAAAGATTTTTCTTGGCAAATGGAGAAACAGGATCAAGTGTATGTTTATTATTTTAAAGTTGCAGGTAATTCTTTCTATTTAACATTTACTCCGTCAAAAAAATTACCTAATGTTTGGTTAAGAAAATATGGTGAAGAAACTGATAGATATGAGAATATATTTTCTGGAAAAACAGCTTTGAGAATATTTCCGATGCTTGCCGAAATTACAGAAGATTTTATAAAACAAGAATATCCTGATATGATTGTTATTCCACATGTATCATTACCAAATGAAAAAGGAATTTTAAATACTTTAAATAAAAGAGCTAAGTATAATTATCAACATTTAAAAACAATAAAAGGTTATCATCTTCAGTATTTTAATGAGTATTTTAAATATTATTCTGGAACTAAACAGATGTATGGTGAGCCAAAAACTACTACGGTAGGATTTTTATTAAAAAATGGAACATCAAAAACTCCTAATGATTGGTTTAATATACCAAAATTAGGATCCTCTTTTGGCGAAGATACGCAATTTCCAGTAGAACCTTAAAGTTTTTTTAACATATATTTAACAGCACACTATTTGTATAGTGTGCTTTTTTTCGTATCTTTGTATAAATAAAAGTGTGCGATGTCAGTAACTAAATTAAATATTCCTTTAACAGAAGCCGAAATAATCTCTAACTCACGGTTTGAGATTGACTACGGACAAATATCTTTATTTGACGGGCTTGCTTACATCTTAGTTGGTGAAGCAATATTCTCATTTGTATCTATTGCTACTGGTAAAAAGTTCACATATAAATGTGTGCAATCTACAAAGTGGGATGATAAACTAAATAAAAAAGTTCCACAACAACGTTGGTTTGTTTCAGTTCTAACAGGACCGGATAATAATAGTGACTACACTTATGCCGGCACTATTGATAATAAAGTTAAAGATAAATGGATAATTCGTATTACTGAAAAAAGTGGCATAACAGCCGAAGCTGATTCTTTCAAAGGATTTTCTGCGGTGCTTGATGTGTTACAAAGTTCAGTATCAAGGATAGATGCCTATCGTGAGAAATTACTAATCTATCACGATGGTAATTGCTCAAAGTGCGGGCGTCATTTATCAGACCCGGTGAGCGTTTCCGTGGGGCAAGGGCCCATTTGCAACCCATCGGCACATGCTCAATTTAAGGCGGGTTGTAAAAAGCGTGGTATTAAAATTGATAAAGAAACAAATAAGTTAATCTACCCAACAGGTTATGTTGGTAAAAAATGGAAATAATGAAGGTTCATTTTAATCCTATTACACCGAAACGAATAGTGGAATGTTTTTATAGAGATGATTACTACAAATACCATTATTTAGGTATAACTTGGAATCTCTTTAAAAAAGATACTGATTTGTATAACCATATACAAGACTTTATTAAGTTTGTAGATAGCCAAGCAAAACCTAAATGGTGCCCAAGATGGTTCTTAAATCTACTACACTTAGTAGGCAATGATAACTCTATTGTTAAATGCAGAAATCAAAAGATTTCTGGTTGGTTGAGAAAGCTTACAAAAGGTATAATGATTACCGATATAAAAGAAAAATATGGCACATTACGAATATATGGGTATTTTACCAAAGAGATTCAAGATGAGCTGGATAAACTATGCAAATTAGTAAATCCACATTTAGAAGCTTATTAAACCACATACATGAACCTAGTTGATAGTGAGCCGTTATATTCTATTAAAAAAGCTAATAGAAATGTTATAGGAATTAGATATTATGATATCTATATGGTGGATAAAAAAATATTCACTAATTTAGAACATGTAATGGCAACTACTATATGCGCAGCACTTAATAACGCTTATAGAACAGGTATATTAGACGGTATATCACAATAGTTACACATATTTGTTACAAAATTATAAAATGCAAAATAAGATGGACACAATAAAACTTAAACAAATAAAAGTTATCAAAGCTGGTATATACAATGACCGTATTTATACCGACAAAGATAACTGCGTATCTAAACTGGTAAACCCTATCATGGGTAAATCCTTATCGGACATTGAGTTTATTGATAAGCGCAAGCCTGATATACGCAAAAGTTCGTATATCACAACAAAAGGCAAATTGTTTGAATTGTGGCGCATAGGTGGTGAAGAGGCACAGACTATGTATATAATTACGGTTGACGGTAAGATATACTATTATAAGTTTTGTAGCATATTTGCACCAGCTTCTTCGGCATTTGAAACTTTGACAGAAGTATATTATACAAATCATATTGATGGCTCGCCAATATATGGTAGTTTATTACCTGCTGTTTATTTTAATGTATTATGGCATCCACATCCTGATAGTTTACGAATACATCAGGTATTAAATAATGTGGATGATTTTGTCAACAAATTGTATTCACATTATTAATTATAAAAATGCAGACAGTAGTAGGTAATTTTTCCGTAGCAAAACCAATAAGAAGCATTATCTTTGAACTTTATTTCAAAGGACATAAATGTGGTGCCATTACTAAAAAAATGGCACATATACCAGAAATGGGTTTATCATTACAGGATACTATTGATTTAACAACAATTTATCAAAATTGTTTAAAATGGTTTTCTTTATATAAACCACATGAATATGGAAGTCATTGTGTTATTAATGAGGCATTTTGCCAAACAACTACTTTACAACTTTTTAAATATACAAAATGAATAAAGGAACTTATAGATTATTAAGGGCGTATTGTATGTATGTATTTTTTCTTTCAGCATTACTATTCTTAAAAACAAAAGATCAACATTTTTGGATAGGCTTATATTTTACCACAGCATTATTCGCTAAAACGGCTGAACTTATATTGTGGATTAATGAACCGGAAAAATAACAAAATTAATTTTAACAAATTAATAACACTTTACATTTTGTAAAGTGTTATTTTATTTATATCTTTACACAAATTAAGATTATGAACGTAGAATTATATAGTGAAGGTAATGACTTTGGTAAAAAATTAACTAAAGTTGAAATCATCAACGAAACCGTAGCTTTCTATTCGGCTGATACTACTCGTAGGTCAATTGGTGTTTATAAGGAATATGGTTCCGCTTGTCTTTACGCTGGACCAGATGGTAAGAAGTGTGCTTACTCACGTTGTTGGAAAGAAGGTGTGTATGACCCTACATTTGAAAGCGAGACAGCTATTACATTAGGTAACCCAGACGAATTAGTTGAAGAAAGGTATAAAGGGCATTCAGCGCAATTCTGGTCTAGCATACAAAGACTGCATGATAAAGAAGAAAATTGGATTACTAATGGTTTATCCGAAGAAGGTGAATCATGTGTTAGATACTTATTGGAAAAATTTAAAGACTAATCATGGAAAATAAAAGATTAACCGCCATTGAAATAATCAATGAAACCGTAGCTTTCTATTCGGCTGATACTAATCGTAGGTCAAAGAGCGAAATAGGTAGATGCCTATATGCCGGACTAAACGGCAACAAATGTGCTTACTCACGTTGCTGGAAAGAAGGTGTGTATGATCCTATATTTGAAGGTAAAGGCGTGATACATACTGAAATGCCTAGTCCGGATGAATTAGTTGATGAAAAATATAAAGGACACTCTGTTGATTTTTGGAGTGATTTGCAATATCTACACGACTTTAATGATAATTGGAATGTTAATTCACTATCCGAAGAAGGTAAACTAAGTGTCAAACGATTATTAGAAAAATATAAAAAGATTAATCATGGAAAATAGATTAACCGCCATTGAAATAATCAATGAAACCGTAGCTTTTTATTCAGCAGATACTAATCGTAGGTCAAAAGGAGTAGGTGGTGACTGCTTATATGCTGGATTAAACGGCAACAAATGTGCTTACTCACGTTGCTGGAAAGAAGGTGCCTATAAACCTGAATACGAAAATTGTGGAGTAATTTCCTCCTTACTACCTAAGCCAGATGACTTACTTGAAGAAAGGTATAAAGGACATTCTATGCAGCTTTGGATAGAGATACAACGAATACACGATAAAAACCTAAACTGGAATGCAAATGGTTTAACAGAGTATGGTAAAATTATGGTTGAGCAATTAAAAATACAATTTAATGATAAAAATAGCTAGTATATCTTATAATAATTGGTTATTATTTATTACTTATGTAGTAAATAACGATAAACCAATTGCTACCTATCAAGGTAGCCGTGAAGATGGTAAAGGATTTATTATTACCGAAACTAATAATGTCAATTTAGTTTTAGACAAACTAAATAAATGGACTGAAATCAATAATGCAGCTCAACCAAAAGAAAGGTTTCAAAACATGTTTTCACTTTGTTTCAAAAACATTATTTTAACCACTAATTATGGTTTATATAAAGTTATACCGTCAGGCAACGGTGTCCGTGATGATAGGAAGTTAATTGCGGCTTCGGAGGAATTGGCTAAGTTAGTTGATTTTTGCAAAATTAACTTTAACGAAACACCAAAAATGCCAGATGGCACAAATCAACCTGTTTTTAAATGGAGAGGTTGGTATGAAATTGAAAAATACGAATTAAATATAGTATAATGGGCGCATATCAATCAATTTATCTCGGACCTTATTTAGAGGTTCCACATATACCAGGTATTAAAATAGAAGCATTTAAAAAATGCGATAATCCTGAGTGTAAGGTTAAAAAACGCTTAGAGGCAAAGTTTTGCCCTGAGTGTGGCGTAGCTACTGCAAAACACACTATCGAACATCCCACTAAGGTAAATCCTGCTTCTAAAATAGATGATGATGAAATGATGTGGGATGTATTAGTGCCACAACATAATGGTGGATGCAACATTAGCGATGACGCTACATGGTATTTACCAAACAACCATTCTAAATTAGAAGAATATATCATTAGTTTAGATGATTATGTAGGCGGTGTTGATATTAGCGATATGAAAGCAGAAGAAGGTAAAGCTAAGTTTGCTGAAGTTTATGCTAAATGGATCGACAAAATCAAAGAAGCTGGTGGTGAGCCTATTATTTGTTATGGTATATTTATAAGCTGGGCATAATGGATAGTTTTTTTAGTTTAAAAAATCATAAGCGGTTAAGTTTTCATTATGACTTTAAAAATAAGTCTATTCATATCGAATATGATAAACTGG
>Ga0209084_1000575_pt1 | contig 34554 bp, 43 predicted proteins | sample C_130820_MF_Meta_FD_187309 | JGI IMG/M metagenome (GOLD analysis project Ga0209084, IMG submission 187309) | Freshwater microbial communities from Lake Croche, Canada to study carbon cycling - C_130820_MF_MetaG (SPAdes) (version 2) | ecosystem: Environmental > Aquatic > Freshwater > Lake... | reverse complement strand
TTTAAGTAATGTTTGTTTGTGAATCTTGGTGATCGGTGTTTGTCGAAATCCACCCTAGCCAAGATTTTCATAATGAGCTTAATCATTACCCGCACTCCTTAAGAGCTTCTGCCTCTATCAACTCAATAAAGTAGTTACTGAGCCATTCAGTTGCTAAATAAAATCCCTTTATTTGTACCTCTGTTATTTCCACACTTTCAGGACAACCAGGGTAAGTCAGTGTTTCCGCTTCTTTGGGCTGATGATCGAACTCAATCGCTATATCAACGCCCTGAACAGTGACTGTCGCGGTTTTGGTACTCATTCTTCACCGGCCTGATCGACTAAGGAAAAACATGAAACAGTATTGACCGCTGCGGGTGAACTTTTGCTGTAGATAAAGCTTAAAGCTAAACCTAAAACAACGATGATAAACAAGGCCGCAAGCTTGCCAATTTTTGCGTTCTGAGATTCTTGGTGCCAATAATCCTCAAGGTCATCAAGGCTGCCATTTAATAAATCTGCTTTGTCTGCGTAATCTTTCATTTCTATCTCCAATAAGGAGCGCTGACACTGGCCAGCGCAATAATAGGTGCTTTGATAAGGCAGGTTGCTCTGCTGGGTACGTACTTTTAAAGATGGTTACTGTTTCCGGCGTTCAGCAGTAGCTACCTGCCTTCCTTTTGCTGCGGGAACTTCTCCTAGGATTATCGAAGCCACGATTACAGCTCAATAACCATCTTTAAAACCCTCGCAGAACTAAACTAAGCCATTGAGGGGGTGGAACAGTGCGGCTGTTATTTGGAATAACTTTTCATCCCCCGCCTTTTTTCGGTCCGAGGTGGCACCGGCCGCACTTTTTACTGATACACCCTAAAATTCTGTCTAGGAAACTGGATGTATCACTAAAAATCCTTTTTCTGCTAGGTCTATCAGTGTCTGTTCCGGCCTGCCCAGATTCTACGCTCTGGATGCGTTAACTTTTTAAGTTGTGGCTATAGTAAAGATTTAAAAATAAAGTGTCAAGCTCTAATTTACATTTAATTATCTAAGAGCTGTAATTAATCTATTTTGGGTAGCGTCTTTTTCATTAATAACCTTCATGACTCGTTCGTCTATAGTGTTTTTTACAACCAGATGGACTATGCGTACTGGTTTGGTTTGACCTTGCCTATGTAATCTGGCATTAAATTGTTGGTAATATTCCAGTGACCAGCAAAGTGAAAACCAAATAACAAGTTGCCCACCATGTTGAAGGTTAAGGCCATGCCCTGCGCTTTGAGGATGTGCTAAAAGAAGTTTAATATCGCCTTTATTCCATAAGGTTATAGTGTCATCATTTTTATCCATAACTACAGCATCGGGGAAACGTGCTTGAAGGCGTTCAAGATCACTTCTATAGTTGTATGCTACAAGAATGTTTTCATCGTTTTGCTCAATCAACTCAGCTAGAGCATCAAGTTTAGATGTGTGAAGTTCTGCCCAGTTCTTATATTCATCAACATACATTGCCCCATTGGAATATTGGAGTAGTTTGTTAGCAAGTACAGCAGCATTTATTGCTTCTACTTGATGACCTTCAAACTCTATAAACAAATCACGTTCAAATAATTTGTATTCAGCTAATACTTTAGGTGATAAATTTATTTCTTCGATTAAATCTATACGATCAGGAAGGTCTAGGTAATCCGCAGTTTGCATAGAAAGGGTATAAGGTTTCATTAACTTTTCAATTTGAACCTGTGAGCCTTTTCGTGGTGTAAATGAATACCCCATGTAACCTTGCTCAAAAAAACGCTGTTTATACGCTGTCATTGTGCGACCCAATGAATGGCCATAATCAACTAAATAGCATTGTGACCACAAATCTAATAGGCCATTTGGTGACGGTGTTCCGGTTAGCAGCACAATATATTCAATAAAAGGCAATACTTTCTTTATAGCTTTAAATCGTTGACTACCAGCGTTCTTAAAAGAGCTGCTTTCATCAACCACAACCATATCAAAAGGCCATTTTTTACCATAATGATTAACTAACCATTGCACGTTTTCTCGGTTAATTACATATACTTCACTATCATGATGAAGAACCTTAAGGCGATCACTTTGGCTACCTAATACCCTATGGACTAAAAGGTGTTTGGTATGCGTCCATTTGCGTGATTCTTGCAACCATACTGAATTAGCTACCCTTAACGGTGCGATGACTAATACTTTTTTAATAGATTTTGTTTGGAGCAAGTCGCCAATGGCAGTTAATGTAGATACTGTTTTTCCAAGTCCCATTTCTAACATTAAAAATGACCTTTTATTATCTTTTATAAATTCTACAGCTCGATTTTGATAATCGTGTAAATCAATTCGGGAAGGCATCAATCTGCTCCATTGTGGATATTACTCTTACATCACAGCCTAATGCTCGTCTAAGGTCATGGTCTCTCGCTTGTGCATCAGTAGCAACTTTGCCTGGAGCTTTACATTCAACAAAGATAATACGACCTTCAGCTAAAGTTATTATGCGATCAGGCACTGAGCGTCTACTTGGGGCCGTAAACTTTTCATATTTACCACCTAAAGTTTTAACCTTTTTTCCTAATGCCGCTTCGATTGTTTTCTCTAACATTATCGCCCTACTCCTATTAATAACTCATTAGCTTTGTCGATGTAATACTTGTAATTAATATCATCTGGTAAACTATCTGGTAAATCCATCACTGGCCTACAGCCTAAACTGTTCGGGACTTTATTACCATTCTTGGTGTAAGTTATGGTGCCGTCTTGTAATTCAGGTGTAGCTGTATGATAGAAGCGAATAGATTTACCTAAATACTCATTTTGCCACATTGCACCACCATTAACAGTTCGTACCGTTACAAACTTAGTTATGTCAGTGCAGTTCTTAATCGTTCTATGAATAGGTGCGCCTGTTGCAATTTTAGCTATAACAGCTTCATAGATTATTTGCCCATCAGGGTTTTTAGATAGTGAAGGTTCAGCAAAACAACCTTTACCTTTAGTCTTACCGTCTGTTTTAACTGCGAGATATGAGTTAACATCCCTGGACGCTAATATTCTGTAGTCTGTTTGTTCTAAGTTATAGGTAGTTTGTGCAGTCCATTCTAATAAAAGTTTATGTACCTTCTCACTTTCTTCTGCTCGGTAACAAGTAACAATGCCATCAGTGTTTGCAGATACTACTTTTATATCGTTAAACTCAAGTGATTCTATGAGCATTAGCAGGCTAAGTTGTCCGGTAAGCGTAGTTTGTAATAATAGTTCAGGTGAATATAGTGAGCTAAAACGTGAGCCAAATTTACCATACGAACCATTGAGTACAATTTTAAGTACATCAGCTTCTACAGTGTTTTTATTACGTTTAGCAGTTACTCTACGTTCAACAATAGATTTATATAAGGTTAAGAACTCTCTACCCATAGACTCAGGGAATAGTTCTTGCTGTAGGATGATGCTAGGATAAAAAGAAGTAACATCGAAATCAGATATTAAATAACCTTTACCTTCTTTAACTAACTGGCCTTTCTCGCAGCTATGTAATCCACCAATACCCATTTTGTAAGTTGTCGTACCAATCGTTATCTTTTGTCTAGCTAACCATACTGGCATCTTGACTGAGCCTTTCTCTGATAACATAAAATCTTCATTGAGTAACTTAATGAAGATGTCTTTTAAGACAGGGTTCTCAAAGGCTATTATCTTAGGGTCTTTATATTTGAAGGTGAACCCTCCCTCATATATATATGGGAAATAGGTTTTACCTGTGATGGCGGTTAGTTCTGATTTAATGATAGTCTCAGCAATCTGGGCATCAGATTTTGAGCGTAAGTCCATGCCGTATGTCGCCTTCATTTCTGTACGCAAATTAATTTGAGGCAGTAGTTTGTTATAAAGTAATTCGGTTAACTCTAAGTCATTCTGACAATACAGCTCCAGTAGGTCTCGCTGTTCAGGTAAGATAGAAGCCTGTGGGGCTATTGGTAAATCTTGCATCTTTTTAGCGTGTAACCTTCCACCATAAATCTTTAATGAAGCTACGCCTATTGCAACCTCTATGAGATCTATGTGTCTGAGAATACCTACGTTTATATTCTTGGCTTTAAGTATTTGATAAGTTGGTACATCACTCATAATTATTTCATTTGATAAGTCATGCAGTTTTTGGCAGGTGTACCCTGATAATGCTGCTGTTATCATTGGTAAGTCATACTTATTACCATTGAATGTGATTAATTCTTGACACATCATTTTAGTCAATAAGTTTTTATCCAATTCACAATCATCGTGCATTGCGATCTTGGTTATTTTTCCTGTTTTACTATTTTTTGCGCAAACTAAAAAGTAATCTTTATAACATTCCACATCAATAAACAATGCCATTATTTACCCTTTTACCATAATTAAGCCGGAACAAGTCCGGCTTAATTGATAATATTTAAGTTATATTAAAACTCAGATACATCTTCAAAATCATCAACGGAAACTGATGTACCATTACCAAAGGCTTCACCATCTCGGGCAAATTGAACTGCCACTAGATTACCTAAAATCTGTTTCCCACCTTTAAGGTGGTCAGAATACCAGAACTCAAGTATGGCATTAACATAACAACCAGCATAGGGTTTGTTATCATCTTCTACTAATGGTGTTTTATCAGCATCAATAATCATAGGTCTTTTAGTAGTTCCAGCTTTAAGGGCCATCATACCTTCATAACCATCATAATCTTTTTCGTCACCGTCTTTATACGCTGTGATCTTCAAACCTTTAGGTGTTTTTCCAGCAAACTTTTCTTCAATAAAAGCATCAATCGCTTTTGTAACTTGTTTATGTGTTGCTGAATCTTTAGCGATTAGAAATGTCGCTTCAAATTTAGTCTCTACACCATCAAACACTGATTTTTTGAATAATGACGGAAAAGAAAGCCTTACATTGTTTACTGTGATTCTTGACATTTTATTTTATCCTTTTTAGATTTTTGCCTTAATTGGCGATGTAAAGTTTAACTTAACACATTATGTAATGTCAAATTATTTAATCAAAATCATTTACTGACACTGAAACAGAAGGTCGGTTATCTGACTCTGGCACTAAGGTAGGTCGGCCATCCCGCTTAACTATAAATTTATCTATGATGCTCATATTCTTTTTACCCACCAACTTCTCAGCTTTAGCTACCGATAAAAACGATTGCTCAAAGATTTCATCGGTAGGATATAGTTCAGATAAGGCTTCTATTGCTTCTTGCTCATTACTCCATCCGCGACTACTTCTGCCATTAACTAATTTATAGCCGATAAACCCCTCACCGTTATCTAACTTATCTTTAACATAATCTTCAACGGCTGATAACCATGATGCTATTAATTTAGAGTTCTTTAATACCATAGATAACTGCTCATCACTAAGCCTGTTTACCGGAGTGGTGTCACAGTTATCAAACTCTGCCATTAACGTGTCATTGGTAAGTTGTAACAGCTCTGGACATCTAGGTTTATGTTTGCACCATCGGCACTGTTCGTCACCTGGCGTTCTTGGCGCGTCATCAGATAGGGCAATAGCCGCTTGTATTTTAACAAACTCACCAAATCGATATAACTCGTCTACTGTTAGTCCAAACTCGTCTATATGGTCAATGCGAGGTTGAACAATAACAATGTTAACTGTTTTGATTTTATAGCGCTTAGAATACCCAGCTAATGCCCCTAAAGCATATAGTTTTAGTTGACTATTCTCATGAGCATGGACACGAACTCCTTTTCCATACTTTAGGTCTACTATAGTAATAATGCCATCATCTTCATTGTAGATGATACAATCCGCAGTTCCAAAGCCTTCAGGGGCATAATCACTAAAATCTACTCGATTTTCATAAGTTTTATCACCAACTATACTATTTATATAGTCTATGTACATTTGAACAGAAGAACACATTTCCTTATTAATAATTATGTCAGGAAAACTTGGTGAAGGTTTATCTTCAAAGTCAAAAGGGTTAGCTGATTTATCTACGCAATATTCAGCTAATTCATGAGCGCATGTACCTTCATCGGCATAGCGTGATGATGAATTTACATACTCCTGTTGGGCTTTTATTGAACCTGTACAGTTTAACCATGTGTGACTACCACTGGCGCTTAATTTTGCATGTTTTGCCATTTATGTTGCTCTCTTTATAAAGTTAAGGTACGATGTCAATCTTACCTTGTCATTAAATAGAAAGCAACCATGAATATAGAAATAATAATAAAGCATTTTGGTAATCAACGAAAAATGGCTCTACGGCTTGGTGTTAGCCGTCAAGCTGTAGGTGAATGGTCTAAGTTAAAGACAATCCCAGCCAATAGAGCAATACAGATAGAGAAGATCACAAACGGGGAATTAAAAGCAACTGAGATGCCTATAATAGGACATTGAGATTAACATGGAAACATTTAACATAGCAAGAGGCCGGAAGATAGCCGCCGAATGTAAAAATCATTCTCTGGAATGGCCTAAAATAGTTGAGGTGTTAACGACCCATAAGGTCGGTAGTGATAAAAAAGATCATGGTTATTTTGTAGGTGGTGTATTTGCAAACAATAAGCGTAATGCTGAGAACATGGTTAGCCGATCAATGGTTACTATTGATGTTGATAGTTTCGATGGCACAGGTGAAGATGTTATTAGTGAGCTGGAGCATAACTTACCCTACACTTTATTAGCCTACTCTACTTATAGCAGTCGGTTTGATAAGCCTAAATTTAGAATAGTCATCCCTTTATTGTCAGAAATCCCTGCTCAAGATTATGAACCTTTGTGTAAGGCATTGGCTGATGAGTTCAAAGAGTTTACCTTCGATCCTTGTGCCTTTAAACCTGAATTGGCTATGTATATGCCGTCTAGCTCGCAAGAGGGTATTATGGACTCTTTTAGTTATAGTAAGACCGTAGAGTTTTTAGATGTTAATGACTTTAATATAGAGAAGTACAGAGACTCTATAGCGAGCAATGACAGCGATGATAATCTAGGTATTACCAATGATCTTGAAGACCATCTTAAGTACCAACCTTTAGATATTAGCGATGATGAAATAGAAGAACATCTACTCGTCTATAAGGCTGAAAACATAATACCTTATGAAGATTGGGTGGATGTTGGCAGGGCTTTGTATCATCAGTATGAAGGTAGTGAACAAGGTTATCAACTTTGGTACAACTGGTCAGCACTTGATCCTGCTCGATTTGAAGCTAAAGAGATGTCGAATAAGTGGTTGTCTTTTACTAAGCGAGTTGTTGCAGGTAAACCCCCTTTAACCTTCGCTACTATAGTTATGAGGGCCAATAAGATAATAGAAGTTGAGCTGTCGGGCTTATTTGATGAAATAACTGCGCCTATTCAGGACGAAGTTATAGGTGAAGGGGAAGGTGAAAGGGAAGAATATAACAAAAACAAAATCACTGATATGCCTTCATTGATAGCATTAGGTAAACGGCTAAGTAAGATTTCTTTATCTATCATTCCAGAAATCAAACGTCAAGTTATGGCTAAGACCATCTATGATGAAATTGGAAAGGTTGATGGTATGACCAAGGCAGCTATTTTAAAAGTGCTGATGCCTAAAAAGAAAGAACTTATTAGAGAAGGTGGTTGCCCTGATTGGGCAGAGGATTGGATATTTATAGAGACTCGCAACAAATATCATAATGTAGTTACCAATTATGAAATTGGTAAGGAAGCTTTTAATATTAAATTCAGCGGTGAAATAGATTGTAAAGAAGCCGAAATACCTGCTTCTCAAATGATGAGTGTGGTTTACAGAATGAAAAGTGTTGTAGATATTATGTATTGGCCTAAAGCAGATCAATTCTTTGATTATGAAGGTAAGGCTATGCTTAACAGCTATAAAGATTATGGTGTTGTTCCGGCAAAGGAGTTACACAATGATGCTGAAGGGCAAAGGGTTGTTGCTGACTTTATTAAGCATGTCAATCTTAGTTTTAATGATGAACGTGAAAAAACTATTATGCTTGATTGGATGTGTCATATCATCCAAAAGCCTGGTGAACGTATTAATTGGGCATTGCTTCTTCAAGGCTCACAAGGCACAGGTAAATCTTATTTTAGCGTAGTTATGGAGCTTATTCTTGGTAGAAATTCACAAAAAGTAACTCCAGACGCTATTATGGGTAGATTTTCTAGCTGGGCTAGTGGCTCTATTCTTAATATAGTGGAAGAAATATATGTAGCTGGCAATAATAAATATGAACTTATGAATAGAATTAAAGATTATATTCGTAATGACGTTATTCAAATAGAAGAAAAAGGACAGAATCACAGAAACGTACCTAATTTTGCTAGTTACCTATTCTTTTCTAATCATCCTGATGCGTTGGCTATTACAGAAGATGAACGAGGTTTTTGTATTATCTACGGGGCTATCCAATCTAAAGAGCAATTAAACAAACTTTTAGGTGGGGCAGAAGGGGCAACAGCATATTTTAATAACTTATTTGATAATGGCATTAGACTTCGACCTGATGCCATTGCCCATTATTTAATGACTAGAAAAATTAGCGATGATTTTAATCATAAGACACGCGCGCCATCAACATCGGGCAGGGATGGAATGATTAATCTTTCAAAAAATCTTGAAGTTGAGCAGATTGAGGACTTAATTGATAAGTTCAGATGCCCAGTTATTAATGAAAAAATACTTGATTTAACTTATTTGGCATCTTGTATTAAAATTGATTTTGATGCGGATGGACTTAAGTTACCTTCTCAAAAAATGACTCAACACATCTTGCATAGTTTAGATTACAGAAAAATTATTAATCGAATTAATGTAACTAACAAAGGCGGAATAAGGTCAGTGCATACAGTTTGGTACAATATTAATGAAAGCGTTGATTCAGTGGTTGAGTTGGTTAAAGAGTTTCATAAACCTTATAATTTCTAAAAATGAATCAACACTGGTATTTTGAATCAAGACTGAATCAACATAAAAATGTTCTTGATTCACTTTAACTTATTGAATTATATATATTTATTTAGTATTGAATCAATGAATCAAGAATATAGTATAAATAGGTTCCATGAGATATTTAGATAAATAATAGTTTTGTTGTTATAAAACGCTATGCAAATAAGTTCATTTCCATATAAGAGCTATACAAGGATTTCGTTGATTCAGTTGATTCGTTGATTCAGTACAAAAAATGACAGCTTTTTAAATTAATGCGATAATAATTTAAAATTTGCACGGTGAGCTTCTCCCTCACACCACTCGGCCTTTTTTGATGAGTCATTAAAGGTCATTTTTTTTACTCGTGGTGGTGGGTATGAGGTTTGGTATGAGGCTTGGTATGAAGGTGGAGTATGACGTTTTTAACGTGGATAGTGATTTGGGTAATACCATTGACAGGAATTTGTTATATCGTGTCGTGGGCAGTGTTTAGCGGCTGTTTTTTGTTGGTTAATAAGATGAATAAGGTAAGGAAAAATGAAAAAGAGTAGAAAGGTAGTATTAGATGAGATGAATGCCATTAGTGAGTGCATTGATGAGATGGTTTTAATAAACATTGAAGATAACATTGTGGCGTTGACTGAGATTGTCGATGAGATTAACTTTAGAACTCTTTTAAGTGAAAGATTAAAAGAGATTGATTTCTTAATATTTTGCAGGACGGGTAAGTATCCTGTTTAAGCATTTGGTTTAAGCATTTGGTTTAAGTATTTGGCTTAAGCATTATGTTTAGTTGGCCCTTAGTTAGCTTTCCACCTATTAATTTATGGAGTTATCCTATGTACAATGATGATATAAATAAGCCTGCGCATTACGATCTTGGGGGTATAGAAGTCTGGGATGCAATAGCCGCATGGGAATTGGGGTACAATCTTGGGAACGTGGTAAAATACGTAGCACGAGCAGGGCATAAAGGCGCAAGACTTAAGGATTTGAAGAAGGCTAGGGCTTATCTTAACAGGGAAATACAGGCTGTTATTGAAGAAGGATTTATCGAGGATGGCTTGTGAAGTATTTTTACTACGGGTTTATGCACATTAGGGATTGGCGAATATTGCCTTGGATAAGCACTATGGATAAGAAGGGGAGTTGGGAATTTACATGGCTTATATTTGTGATGGGAATTGAATATGAGTAGGAAGAATAGTGCATCTCGTTTTAGGCGTAGCGAGAAAAGGGCTTTAAATGCCAATCCATTGTCTTTCGCGCCAAATTCTGTTGCGCCTGTAAACACATCAAGGGTTGTTAAGACTTTAGTGCCTATGAACGGTGTGCAAAATAACTATCTGCAATCGATGCAGAACAATGTTATTACTTTTGCAATAGGTAGTGCCGGTACAGGGAAAACCTACATGGCGGCTGCTTATGCTGCTGAACTTCTGACCAGTGGTGCTATTGAGAATCTGATTATAACTAGGCCAAACATTGAAGCCGGAAGGTCTTTGGGTTTCTTACCTGGGACTATCGAGGAAAAGTACGCTCCATATCTGGAGGGGGTGCTAGAGGTATTGTATGAGCGTCTAGGTCGTAGTCAGACTGATTACATGGTGAAGCGAGGTATTATTAAGTTTAAGCCATTAGGGTTTTTGCGTGGTGTTACCTTTAAAAACTCATTTATTATATTAGATGAAGCGCAGAACTGTGAAGTCAGTGAGATGAAGCTATTTCTTACACGGATTGGGGAAGATTGCAAAGTTATTATCGATGGTGATATTAGGCAGTGTGATCTTAAGCATGGTATGTCAGGGTTACAGGATGCAGTGCAGAGGTTGTACGGCATTAAGAAGATAGGGTTGATAGAGTTTAGGAATAGTGACTGCATACGTAGTCCTATGTGTAAAGCCATACTTGAAGCGTATCAGAGTTAATATGGATGAGGTAGACTCAGCGGCATTGATAGAAGAAAAGATACTGGAGTTGCATATAAAAGCTGCTCGCGGTATTCCATTGTCTATAGAGGGTGATGGTTATTGCTTAAATTGTGGGGATAAGGTAGGTTTTGGCCGATTTTGCGATGTTGATTGCCGTAATGACTGGGCTAGAAGATAAGGTTTTAAAAGATAAAGCATTAAATATCAAGTTACAAAAAAGTATCCTCTATCAGAAAAACAAGCTTAACAAAGAATTTTTAGACGCACAAAGGATTAGAGCTGCGAGGTATTACATTAAAAATCGAGAAAAGGTGCTTGAAAGGCAGAGAATATATGACAAGATTAATGGAGATAAGAAGGTTATACGTAATCATGTTAGGAGGGCAAAACAGAAGGGAAGCTTTGGGAATTATACCAGTATTGATATAAAAGTAATGATTGAGGCGCAAGGCTATCAATGCTTGTACTGCAAGATAGAGCTAGAAATGCATGGTGATAATAAGTATCATATAGATCACAGGATGCCGCTTACACTTGGTGGCGCTAATGATATTAGCAACATCCAGATTTTATGCCCAAAGTGTAATATGCGTAAAGGCCGTACATGTCCTGACGTGTATGAAAAGAGGATAGGGTATGTAGGTGTTGTTGCTTGCTAAGGATAGGGTATAGGTAGTGCTTACTTACATGTGCTTGCTTACATATATAAACAAATTAGGATAGGTTATGACAACAAATAAAGAGAAATTTGCAGGGGACGCTGGAGATTGGCATAGTGCGGGTGGCAAAGCTAGAGCAGAAGCGTTGAGTAGTGAAAAGAGAAGTTCAATAGCAGGAGAAGGCGGGGAAGCTAGAGCAAATAAACTATCGCCTGAACGTAGGTCAGATATTGCCAGTCAAGGCGGGAAGGCTAAGAATGACAAGTGAAATAGTTGCAATGGGGTTTATGCTGATGTGGTTGTGGATGTTTACATGGTGGAGATAGGGGGTTTAGGGGTGATTTTATAGCCAAATAAGAATTATTCTCATTAGCTAATAGGAATTATTCTCATTTACAATGATAAATACGAATTATTCTCATTTACAATAGATTTTAGACTATAGAATATAGCTGGAATATAGCTAGAATATAGTGTATCAAGGTATCAAAAAAGCCATTCTAGGCTTGATTAAACTTAAGTAATGCTAATGTATAGGCTTTATAATATAGGGGCTTAAATAGGCTTATCTATTTAGGCGTTGGATAGATTATACAGATTGAAAATATCTATTATCAATATTATTTTTATTAAAATTATTTATAGGTATCTGGAATTTTAAGCAAAAAAAAGCCGCGAAATAACGCGGCTTGTGGGTTATGGTTTGGATTATGTTTATATTTTATTATTAAAGTGAGCTGTTAACAGCTCTTTGATTAGTTTAGATCTGTTTTTGACTTGCATTAGCTCCGCTATGATGTAAAGCGGTAGCGTAAAACTCATAGTATGAGTACGTATTGTTTTGTCAACTGGCGGTCTTCCTGCTTTTTTTTGTGTCATTGTTTTAAGATCTCATTGGCATGATTATATAAATAATATTATCCTCAGGTCTAAAATATCCGGCATCGGGCAATACCCTAAAATATTTAAAGCTATCACTACCCATATATTTATTAATATCCTTCTCAGCGTCGCCGACATATTGCCAGTTAAACTGGTGATGGATATTATCATTAATATTATGCTCTTTTATTTTAGTGATTAGCTTGCCAAAATCAGGATATACGTGATCGATAGGTGTAAAAACTTCAATTTGGTCAATACATTGAAGTTGGTATTGCTTATTAATTAAAACAATATCGACAAGGGCATTTTCGCGTTTTGCGCCTATTTTTTTTAATAACGATTTTATAGAATCTACGGGTAAAATTATTTGATCGTCGGGAATCTCATTGTTGCAATCACTTATATAACATAGTCGTTGTCCATCACTAGCAACAATAGTATCTTGTTTAATCAGGATGCCGTTTAGATAAAAACGGATATCTGCTTTTTTAGGCGTGGCGCTTAGTGCTAGCCTTAAATCTTTTATTTTCATTTTAGTGCCCCTTTTAGTTTAGTGTATTAAAAATAATCGTTATCGATGCAGTTTTGATAATATCCGGGCCATTCTTTTTTTATATCATCTTCTATTATGCCATAAGATTTTAAAGCTTCTAGTGCGTCGCTTATATCGCCTGATATTTGCGTTTCATGATTTGCGAACTGATACCAGATAATATCTTTTAATGTATTGTTGTCTAATTCCCATTTTATTTTAAACGCGTAATTTTCATTTAGTTGTTTTGTTAGCGCATCAGCATTTTTTTCTGGACAATATAAACCACCGCCTAAACTTTTATATTTTTGACTTATATCGCTTGCAACTTCCCATTGTTCGCCGCTAAAAGCAAAAAAAGCACCGTTGGCATCGAGTATCTTTGTTTGTTCTGCTTCATTATTAAAATGTTTCATTACATCTCTCCATTATTAGCTAAAGAATACACATCAACCCCACCAACGATAATATGGTCTAAAACACGGATATCGAACAGTTCCGCACATTCCTTAAGTTTTTTTGTAATATTTTTATCTGCTTGGGATGGCGGACAGCTTCCAGACGGATGATTATGTGCAAAAATTAGAGCCGCCGCATTATACTGCAATGCCTTTTTTATAACTTCCCTTGGATACACACTAGCACCATCTATAGTGCCGGTAAAAAGACATTCGTGTTTTATTAGTGAGTGCTGATTGTCTAAAAATAAACAATGGAACTCCTCATGCTCTAATGTGGCTAATTTTAGTTTTAGATAATTCTCAGTATCTTCTGGCGACGTAAAATAATACTCTTTTTTGATTAGTCTTGACTCTAAAATAAAAAGAGCTTTTTTAATTGTCATGCTCTCACTGCTTATTGTTGATTGCGCGTTATAAGACGTCTGCGCCTCTGTTTCTATCTTGTTCATTGTAATTTCCTTTAGTGTATTAAAAGGCCGTCATTAGTCGGCCTTGATTGATGTTAAAACTTTGCTTTTAATATCTCTTCTAGTAATTCTAAAAGTCTAGCATTTTGAGCATCAAATTCTGCTATTAGCTTAGTATTATGCACCCTTTGCTCTACTAACATATCGTCCATTAATTCCGTAATTGTCTTTTTCATTTTATAATCCTATTTCAAAAATTATCGCGACAATGACACAAGCTATTATTAGATAGGCCGACGTTAATTTAATTATTGTTTTCATTTTTTTTCCCTGGCTTTGCGCTTAAGATATTTAAGCGACGGATAGATTATACATAACAATGATATTTAAATACAACATATAAATATTATTTATTTTAGATTGATATACTTTTTTAAACAAAAACTTATTTTTATATAATAGCGAATCGAAATTATATTAATAGCGAATCGAAACTATCCCTTTTTATTATCCAAAAAATCGATACACCTTGCTAATTCCATCTTATTTTTAGATAATCAAAACAGGGCAGGGCGGGCCGGTGCGAAACTATTATATAATCTTTTATTTGATAATAAATTTAACATAATATACATTATGCGAAGTGCTGAACCCGCGTAATCCGTGCCTTGCAGTTCCTCCTGACTCTGTAAGCCGCGCCATTCGTGGGCTTGCTCTGTAAGCCACGTCAACCGTGGGCTAGGGGGGGGTGACCTACACTTTTGCAGCGTTTTTTGCTACCGTTAAGCCTCCACAAAAAATTTACAAAAAAACCGAAAAATCTGGTTTACATGATAGGATATATTCCGATACCATAATAAGAACATAAGGTTACAAATAATGGAACACCGCCATACACGCTCTACACAAAAACTAACAGATAAACAGCGTCGCTTTTGTGAATTAATGATAGCTGGACATGGTTCTACCACCGCCTATGCGCTGGCTTATGAAATAGAAGAAACAGAGTCTAGTAAATCCGCTTTGGGGGCAAGAGGAAGTAGACTAATGAAAACTGAAAGCGTAGTAGACTATATGGACAAAATACGCGCCCCTATAATAGTTAGACTTGGACTTACATTGGAAAGACACCTAGACGACCTTGGTGCAATAAGAGATGCCGCATTAGCTGCCAATAACTTTACTGCGGCTTGCACTGCTGAAATAGCTCGTGGTAAAGCTGGTGGACTATATGTAGAGAGGTCAGAGTCAACAATCCGAAGTCTTGCGGCTAATGTCACTGTCCCCCTTGAACAGCTTAAGGATGTTGCAGCCGCTCTGTTAACTAAGATATAACTCAACAAGTAACCGAACAAGTAACCGAACAAGTAACCCCATGAGCAACCAAACATGAGCGAAAAGAAAGTATTTACCGAAAGTGAAATAGCCCTTGCCAGAGAGTTTTGCAGGCAGGACTTTTACTTTTTTGTAAGGTGGATGTTCTATCACAACAAGAATATCGAATGGCAGAAAAATGGACACCATGACATTATGGCGAAAGCCATGACTGATGTGTACAACAAGAAAATAACCCGATTGGTGATTAACATCGCCCCCAGGTATGGGAAAACCGAGATGGTCATAGTCATGTTTTCAGCATGGTGTTTTGGTCTCAGCCCTGACAGTGAGTTTATCCACGCGTCCTATTCTGCTCAGCTAGCTGGTGAGAACTCCTTTAACGTAAGAAGTATTATTACCCATCCAGAATACCAGACTATATTCCCTGAAGTTACGCTCAGAGCGGATAGTAAAGCCAAAGATCACTGGAAAACAACTTCTGGTGGTGTGTTTTATTCTACCGGTACTGGAGGGGCATTAACCGGGTATGGTGCTGGGAAAGAGCGTGAAAGATTTGGGGGTTGTATCCTGCTCGATGACTTACATAAGAGTGACGAAGCCCGATCAGATATTATGCGTAACAATGTTATTGAATGGTACGCCAATACACTCGCCTCCCGTGTAAACAGTAAAGACACTCCTATCGTTTTAATCATGCAGAGATTGCATGAGCAGGATCTAGCCGGCTGGTTGCTTGAAGGTGGAGCCGGGGAAAAATGGGAACACATTAATATCCCAGCTATCAACCCTGATGGAACAGCCCTATGGCCACTTAAGCACACCATTGAAAAGCTCAGGGAAATGGAGCAAGCAAATCCGTATAACTTCTCTGGTCAGTATCTACAGATGCCCTCACCACCTGATGGTGGTCTATTTAGGCCTGAACAGCTTAAGGTTATGGAGATATTACCGGCAGAGCGTATTCAATGGGTAAGAGGATGGGATTTAGCCTCATCCACCAATGGTGATTATACTGTTGGTGCTAAATTAGGTCGATTATCTGATGGTAGGCTTATAATTGGTGATATAGTGCGAATTAAGGTAAATGCGGACGAAAGGGACGCAATTATACAAAATACAGCCGAATTTGATGGTAAAATGTGCAAAATATCCCTTCCTCAAGATCCAGGTCAAGCTGGTAAAACTCAGGTGCTTTATCTGACTAGATCATTGCAGGGTTATCGAGTAGTTTCTAGTGCAGAGTCTGGGAATAAAGTTACCAGAGCAGAACCTTTTGCAGCTCAGGTGAATATTGGTAATGTGTACATGCTAAGAGGTGTTTGGAATCAGGCATTGATTAATGAGATGCGAATGTTTCCTAATGGTAAGAATGACGACCAGATTGATGCTCTTTCTAGGTGTTTTGAGCAATTATTAACTGGTGGAATGGGTTTTAAGATAAGCAATGCCGCTTTAGAACGGGCATCCATACGTAATAGACATAGGTTTTAATATGAAAACAGAAAAAGACCACCTTCCCTTTATAAGTGCTTTGGCGATAAACAAAGCTGCTAAAAAGCCTGTTAGACCAAAGTTTAAAGCTCCAAAGCTAATGGATGGCGTTGTGCCTGAAGGACGGCAAGCTGCTGTGGCTATGGATGATGCTATGGGAGCTTATACCTATAGCAATAACTTGTTCTCGGTTAACTTCCAGACGTTCCCCGGCTATCCTTATCTTGCAGCATTGACCACTAGAGCGGAGTTTAGGCAAATATCAACTACTATTGCCAATGAGATGACTCGCGGTTGGATTACTATCACATCTACTAAAGATGGCGATGTAGATTACAACAACAAGATCAAAGAGCTTGAAAAAGCAATGGATGACTTTGATATTAAGCAGAATCTTAATCAAGCTATCCTAAATGAAGGCTTGTTCGGTCGTGGACAGATGTACATTGAGGTGGATGGTCATAATATGGACGATCCGTTGGTGATTAGTCACCATACGATTAAGAAAGGTTCTGTGCAGGGCTTTAGGTCTATTGAGCCTATGTGGACCACTCCAAGTGTCTATAATGCCTTAAAACCCTATAAACCTGACTTTTACAAGCCTAGAGCATGGTTTATGTTGGGTGAAGAGACGCACGCGTCCCGTCTACTGACGTTTGTAACCCGTCCTTTACCGGATATGCTCAAACCGTCTTATAACTTCAGTGGTATGAGTCTATCCCAGATGGCTGAAGCTTATGTGGATAATTGGTTACGGACTAGACAGGCTATCTCTGATCTTGTTAATAACTTCTCTACCACTGCATTAGCTACTGACATGAGTCAAACGCTGATGGGCGGTAATGGCTCTGATATTGATGCTAGAGCTGACTTATTCACCATGCTCAAATCCAATAGGGGCATGATGCTGATTAACAAAGATACTGAAGAACTGGTACAGTTGAATGTACCATTATCTGGCTTAAGCGACCTACAATCACAAGCTTTAGAGCATATATGCTCAGTAACACGCATTCCGGCTATGATTTACACCGGAATTTCACCCGCTGGTATGAACGCATCATCTGATGGCGAGATAAGAATATTCTATGATTGGATATTATCGCAGCTAGAAGCGCATTACCGTGATGGCCTACAAAGCATTTTAGAGATTATTCAATTACACCTATGGGGCGAGATTGATGCTGATATTGGTTTTAGCTTTAATCCTTTATGGGAACAGAGCTATACCGAGATGGCTAATGTCAGGAAGATGGATGCTGACACTGCGGCTATCTATATAGCCAATGGTGTTATAGACCCGTCTGAGGTGCGCGAGAAGCTTGCACACGACCCAGAATCAGGCTACCAAGGTCTTGACCTTAGTATTGAGATTTTGAACCCTAACGAGGGTAACGATAACCCTTTTGAAGATAACAATGATGACCCATTTAAGAAAAATCCGTTCCAAGAAAATGAAAGTAGCGAGAAAGGCGTATCTAGTCAAGAAGAGATAGACGATGCAGACGCTCAGACCGGTTCACGCTAATATAGGCGCTATTGCCAAGTATAGGAGACAATTACAGGACGCGATTAAGGAAATGTCCGACAGTTACCTATATTGGCTAACAGCCGCCTATAATAAAAACCAACCAACTAACATGGCGGCAGATTTATTGCCGTCTGCTGACGCACAAAAGAAACTTGATGAACTTAAGAGGAAATGGCGACACAAGTTTGAACTATTAGCGCTTTATTTGGCGTTAATGCACATTACTAGGGCAGCGCGTATCACTGATAATGCATTAATGAGTGCTTTAGCTGCGGTAGGTATTAGTGCCACTTTTAAAGATACTCGCGCCATAAAAGACATTTTGAACGCCAGTGTTGGAGAAAATACTAACCTAATAGAGTCTATCCAAGAACAATACCATACTCGGATAGAGGGTATTGTTATGCGTGGCTACTCTATGGGAAGTTCTTTGGATGTTATCCGAAAAGAAATGAAGAAAGCACAAGCTATTACCGAACGTAGGGCAGGTACTATCGCTGGCGATCAAATATCCAAGATAAATAGCGTTGTGCAGAGCGCAAGATTATTGGAAGTGGGTATTACTCATGCAACATGGTTTCATTCGCATAAAGGTGTACCTAGACCAGATCATTTAGCGGCTGACGGCAGGGTATATGAAATAGCAGAAGGCTGCTTAATTAGTGGGGAGTATTTACAACCTGGTCAACTTATAAATTGTCGCTGTGTAGGCAGGGGAATATTAAATTAGTTTGACACAAGCAAAAAACTGTTATAATCCGAATTAATTACTGTCGGGAGATAGTATTCTCCCTTGAAGGACTCATGTATGCCACAATTAGCTTTTGATAAGTCAGTAAGACGTTTGGACGAGAACGGTATGCTGCACGTTGATGAAACTCATATAAGCAAAGCTGTCATTAATCCTTATATGGGATATGAGATACCTAGAAGTGAAGAACTAGGTCTTGATCCCGACAAAGTCTATTATATGTACAGAGATGCGGACGAACTAGCTAAATCGGCTGATAGTTTTCGTAATCTACCTGTGCTATCAAAGCACGTTCCAGTATTCGCAGACAAACCACCTAAAGACCTAATTATTGGTTCTACAGGATCGGATGTCGAATTTAACTTACCTTATTTGTCAGTATCTCTATCTATATGGGATGAACAAGCGATTAATCTTATTGAAGCAAATGCTAAGAAAGAATTATCGAGTGCCTATCTATATGATGCAGATATGACTGCTGGTGAAGTTAATGGTGAAAAGTACGATGGTATCATGAGGAACATTCGTGGAAATCATGTAGCCGTTGTCGAGTCGGGAAGGGCGGGGCCAGATGTGGTCGTTGCTGATTCTAACCCGTTTTATAATCCTTCATCTATGGAAACAGACACGATGAGAATGACCAAAAAAGGCAAAGCACGTTTGACGTTGCTGAAAGCCGCTCTACCGAAGTTGGCACAGGACGCAGCTCTGCCATCATTGGTGAACGGTAAAACGATAGACGCAAAAAAGATTAAAGCTCTTTATTTAGCTCTTGATGATTCAATGGATCCTGAACAATTAGACAACATCATTGATGCTGTTCTAGGCGTTGAAGAAGTTGATGCTAATCCTGAAGCTCAAAACTTAGAGCCAACAGAAGCTGGTGTTGGTGACGAGGATGAAGTTGAAGGCGAGAAAGAAAGCGAAACTGAAGGTTCTCCACATGAGAAACTACATGGCTTTCTAGCTGGTAAAGGTATGGGCGAAGACGATATTGAAACTGCTAAAGGTTTCTTTCCAAGCACTGACTGTTCAGATAGCGATGACAACATCGAAGAATCTGAAGAAAGTAAAATGGAAGACAAACCAGTAGAAGATGAAGAAATTATCGACGAAGACCAAGACAACAAAGAATGGGGTAAACCAGCAATGGATGCCGCATTAAAAGCTCACGAAGTTAAGCTTACTAAGAAGTTTAAAGAGTTGGAATTGGCTAAAGCTGATGTCCGTTCTGTAGTAGGTGATGTTCTGGGTATGGATAGTGCAGAAGAGATTTATAAATTCGCACTTAAATCTAAAAAGATTGCATTTGATGGTGTTAATGAACTTGCCGGTTTAAAAGCCGTATTTAAAGCTTCTTTGACGATGGATGCAGTAACTCACAAAACCTTCAGTGGTAAAGTTAAGTCTATGACTGATGCTTTCCCTGGTCTATCACGTTTCTAAGGAATATTCATGGGCTTTCAAAACACAGTAAATAATGCACAACCAGTAGGTTTACCAGGCGATTTCGCATCTGAAAACCCTGCTCGTCAACTTATCCCTTCATTCGGTATTGCTGGCGGTATTGATACTGCTAATGCTGCCGGTGTAGATTACTTCTTAGTTGGTACTACTGGCGCAACTATCGGTCAATTTGCTTGGATTCAAGCTGATACTACTATTACAAGCGTTGGTGTTTCTACTAATGCGCCAGATGGTTTCATCCCACGCAATCAACAAGGTTTTATATTAACTCAACCTACAGGCGTTACTCCATCTACTGATACCTGGTATGGAATGACTGTTCCTGCTGGTCAAAGCATAACTGTATTTGAATCAGGAAGCTTTTATGTTAGAGCCACTGTTGCTGGTGCAACTTATGGTCAAAAAGCATTTGCTAAATCAACTGACGGCTCTATCCAATTTGCTGCTGCTGGTGCAACTGTAACTGGCTTTGTTGAGACATCATGGGTTTGCCGAGCTACTGTTGCTGTTGGCGAAATCACTATCATTTCTGCGGCTTAAGGAGCTTATAAATGGACAATTTAGACGTATTAAAAGATTTGATTGGTGTTGTTTATCCAGAAGGCTACGAATTAGCTATGGATTCTGCTGATTATAAAGAAAAAATGATGGCGTTAGATGCTCAAACTCAAACTGTTACTTATAGCAACAGCGCAATCCCTGCATTCTTAACTACTGTCGTTGATCCTAAAATCATCGAAATCTTAACTACTCCAATGAAAGCAGCAGATATTGCTGGTTCTGAAGTTAAGAAAGGTAGCTGGGTAGATACAACTTGGTTGTTCCCTGTTATTGAATCAACTGGTAACGTATCTTCTTATGGCGATTTCAGCACTACTGGTCGTTCATCTGCAAATGCTAACTGGCCTGAGCGTCAACAACATTTCTATCAAACTGTTACTAAATGGGGCGAAAGGGAATTAGCTCGCATGGGTCAAGCTCGTATTGACTGGGCATCACGTTTGAACATTGCTTCAGTATTAACTCTGAACAAATTTCAAAACTTGTCTTACTTCTACGGTATTAAAGGCTTACAAAACTACGGTATCTTAAACGATCCTTCTTTGTCTGCTCCTTTATCTCCAGGTGTTAAAGCTAACTTTGGTGCATCAGGTACTAATGCTTGGTTTACTTCTGCTGGTGCGGTTAACGCAACTGCTTTAGAAGTGTATGCTGACATTCAAGCTGCATTCAAATTGTTGCAAACTCAATCACAAGGTTTGATTGATCTAAGCACTCCAATGACTTTAGCTATGTCTCCTTCTTCTGAAGTCGCATTAACATTGACTACTCAGTACAATGTTAACGTACAAGACTTGTTGAAAAAGAACTTCCCTAACTTACTTGTTAAAACTGCACCTGAGTACGCTGGTACTGCTGGTCAGTTGATGCAATTAATTGCAGATGAAGTTGAAGGTCAACGTACAATGGAAGTTGCTTTCTCTGAAAAGTTAAGAGCGCATCCAGTTATTCTTGATGTTTCTTCTTTCAAACAAAAGAAATCTCAAGGTACTTGGGGCGCTATTATTTATCGTCCATTCTTAATTTCACAAATGAGCGGTATTTAATACTGTACAATGGAGTAGAGCCTTAAAAAGCTCTACTCTTTTTTATTAACTAACGAGAAATAACATGGCTGGAATAATTAAAATTGGCTGTACTTTGCCACATGGCATTATCTTACATCACAATGATGTAACCGTTGAAATTGCTGGCGCAAACCAACAAACATCCGAATATTTTAAACTACTTGGTGATTTTGGTATCACTGATGTAGACGCTGACTTCTGGACAGCATGGAAAAAAGCTAACTACGCTTTCACAGCTTATGTAGTTGGGGCTATTTATGAAGCCACCGATGAAAAGAGCGCTAAAGCTAAAGGCAAAGAACAAGCAACAATAGATACAGGCTTTAAGCCTTTAGATCCAAGTTCACATGGCGTAGAAGAAGATAAGGGCGAATAATGGCTGTCGTTGCGTTTGATTCATTTGGTTTCACGGTGAGATATCCTGAGTTTCAGGAAGTATCTTCTTTGCAATTAGCAGCCTATTTTATTGATGCTGGTCTGTATTGCGACAATTCAGATCAAAGCAGAATAGTGAATCTTATGCAACGTCAATCTTTATTATGGATGATGACGGCTCACATAGCTTTCTTAAGTGGGGCTATTGATTGCAACAATGTCAAACCAGTTGGTCGTGTATCGAGCGCAGAAGAAGGTTCTGTTAAAGCAGAACTGGAATATATGACATTAACAGCAGGGTCAGGGCCATGGTTCCAACAAACACAGTATGGAGCTGCATTCTGGCAAGCTACAGCCTCTTTCAGAGGATTTAGATATAAAGTAAGGTCAACACTACCGTGGTAGACTTTTCTAGCTCCTTTGACGCTAAGATAGATGCTTATGCTAAAAACATGACTAGCGGAAATGTTGAGATAGGGTTTTTAGGTGGTCACGTTAGTAACAAAGGCATCAACTACGCCACCATTGCTTTCTGGAATGAATTTGGTGTTGCAGCATCAGGGGCATTATGCCGTTTTTTAGTGGGCGATCACTATATGACTATCCCCCATGCTGGCATCCCATCAAGGCCATTTTTTAGATCAATGATAAGTAAAGAAAAAGGAACATGGGCTTCTAAGTTAGGTGTGTTATTGAAATCAAATAAGAACACGACACAAAGTTTAAGTTCAATGGGCGCAGATATAAAGGGCGCGCTACAAGCATCAATACAAAGCTGGACGGAACCAGCTAATGCTCCAATTACAATAGCCAAAAAAGGCTTTGACAATCCTTTAGTTGATACTGGCAATATGGGAAACACTGCCATAGAAGTTAAGGTAAACAAAGGGCTGCAAGATGATTAATGTTCGTGGATTGGCTAATAGCGCAACAAGCACTGTTAATAATAATGCGTATATTACTATTTTAAGCTCTAATGGGTACACCATTGGTGCTGGGCGTAAACAAATACCAACTTACGACCCTATAGTGTCAGGAATGGCGCAGACTCAAGCATTAGATAATGCAGACCTTGAAAAGATACAAGGTTTAAATATGCAGGGTGTTTACCGCTCATTATACTTGCAAGGAGCATTACACGGTGTTATTAGAAAGACTGGTGATGGTGGAGACTTAATAAGTTATAATAATCAAAGATGGTTAGTATCAAAAGTTATTGAAACTTGGGATGACTGGACTAAAGTTGTTATCTGTTTACAGGTTGATTAATTATGACAATGTTTGTTCCTTCCATTACCGTTGACCAAGTTATTGATGCACTAGGAGCTTATATTCAACTATTTACAACTTCTCAAATTATAAGAGGAGCTGTTAATAGGACGGCAATGCCTTTAAGTCCATTTGTTGAATTAACAGAAGTAACTTCAATTTCTTTAAATAAACCTATTGAAACATATACTGATACAACAGAAATAATATCTGAGCATGTTAAACTTGAAGTTCAAATAGATTTATATGGATGGGAGTTGAGTGATACGGCTAGGGCATTACATTCGTCATTTAGGACTATATGGGCTGTTTCACAGCTTCCTGAGTCTATTGTCCCATTGTATTGCACTGAGCCTATAAAGATGCCTATACAGAACGCAGAGGATCAGTACGAACAGCGTTGGACAATGACTATATCATTGCAATATAATCCTGATGTAATTGTTCCTCAAACAAGTTTTAATGCACCAGGAACCAATAATCTAATCCCTGTGGATATAGTTTATAGTTAATTTTAGTAACAACCAACAATGTCGGGAGACATAATTATGGCATCATCTATACCAATTTCTAAAGAAGTAACCGTAATACCTGGTGTTGTAGGTACAGGCGGTAATCCTTTAGCATTAAACACTGTTTTTTTAACTCAAAATACATTAGCACCAAATGAAGCTATATTAAGTTATTCAAATGCAACTGATGTAGGAGCGTACTTTGGCACAACATCAGCGGAGTATTTGGCTGCTGTATGTTATTTTGCTGGATTTGATAATGCAAGTAAATTTCCAAGTACATTATTTATAGCGGGTTATGCAGCTACATCACAACCTGCGTGGTTGCGTGGTATTAACTTAGCTGGTCAACCATTAACGTATTTTACAGCATTAAATGGTTCATTGAGTATTGTAATCAATGCTGTAACTTATAGTAATCCCTCTTTAAATTTAGCTTCTGGAACAAGCATTGGTGGCGCAGAATCGACATCCATTATAAATCTTATTAAAACAGGATTAGGCTTTACCGGTGGATCAGCTCCAACAATTACTTGGGATTCAATTAGAAGCCAATTTGTTATCACATCGTATGCAACTGGGGATGGCGTAACAATAGCTTATGCATCTGGCACATTATCGTCACCATTAGGTGTCGCTGCTGGTATATTAAGTCAAGGTGACAGTATTGATACACCCGCTGATGCAATGAATGATTTGCTTAATTTGTCAAATAATTGGGCTACTTTCATGACAATTTGGGAAACTGTCAACACTGATACAATTCTTTTTGCACAATGGACTCAAGCCCAAAATGATCGCTATGCCTATATAGTGTGGGATTCTGACATAGGAAACAAAACTGCAAATAACGCCACAACTATTGGTGCTATTATCGCAGCGGATACATTTGATGGGACATTAGTTTGTTATGCGCCAACAGGAGGCGTGTATTTAGCAGCAGCCATAGCTGGTTATGCAGCGGCAGTTGATTGGAGCGCACTCAATGGCAGGGCTACTCTTAAATTTAGACAGCAATCTGGTTTAGCTAGTTATGTGGGAGAAGTAACTAATATAGCTGATGCCAATGCTGTATTAAGTAATAATTCTACTTATTTTGGTAGCTATTCTGCTCCAGGTGTTGGCAATAATTACAACATCATTGCTGATGGAGCTATGGGCGGCAGTCGTTTCGCATGGTTTGATACTTATATTGGTCAGATTTTCCTTAATTCACAACTAGCTCTTTCAATATTTGAGGGTTTACTACAAGTGAATATGGCTCCATACAATGACTTAGGCTACAACCTAATTAGAGCGTGGTGTGCTGATCCTATTGAACAGGCATTAAATTGTGGAATCATTAGAACTGGCGTGTCTTTAAGTAATAGCCAAAAAGCAGCGATTAGCTATAGCGTGGGCAAGGATATTTCTACCCAATTACAAACACAAGGCTATTATCTAAATATTGTTGATGCAACCGCTCAAGAGCGTGGCGCACGCGTTAGTCCACCAATGAAATTGTATTATATGGATGGCGGTGCGATTCAACAAGTTACCTTAAACTCTATCGTAGTATTATAAAGGATAAATCATGGCAACTATAACCTCAGCAGATGCAGTATTTATAATTACTGTGCCTGATATTGCAATTATTCACCAAGTACAAGGCTACGCAGCAGACGCAGCCTTTGATGTTGGTGAGCAAGACGTAGCACAAAACATTCTAGGTGTTGATGGTAAAAAGTCATCAGGTTGGATTCCACAAATGTACACACAAGCTGTACATTTACAAGCAGATAGCCCTAGCGTTAGTGTGTTTGATGCAATTTATCAATTCCAAAATACTAACAAAACTGTCTATTCAATCACTGGAACTGTTACTTATAACGCAACAGGTAGATCGTATGCCTTACGTAATGGTACTTTAACTTCTTACAAACCCTTACCTGATGCTAAACAAGTATTGCAAGCGCAAGACTTCTCTATCGTTTGGGAAAAAGTACAACCAGCTTTAATTTAATATGAGAAAAACAGTCGATATATTAGGCGTAGGTCGTGACGAAAACAAGGTTTATAGAATAACCGAGTTTGGTGCTTTCAAAGCTGAAAGAATAGCTATGAGGGGGTTATGGGCTATTGCCGCATCAGGAGTGGAAATTCCTGAAGATATGTCGACTGCTCCACTGGCAAAGCTCGTTGAAATAGGTATTATGTCTTTGGCAAAAATACCTTTCAACGTAGCTGAGCCTTTATTAATAGAAATGTTAGAGGCTGTCACATTAGTAATGCCAGACTCTCAGATTAGGAAAATACTGCCTGATGACATTGAGGAATACCGTACTATTCTTAAATTGAGAAAGGAAATTATTTCTCTACATATTGATTTTTTTTTCGAAAACGAAGTCCAGATTACGGAATAGGTTTACCGGGTAAAACTGTTGAACCTCACAAGCTGGTGGCCTGTGTAAACATACCGGGCATCCATGCGAGTTTAATAACCAATAAGCTTGCAACATTACATGAATTACAAGAAGTATATAGCGCGGAAGATGCGTATGATATGCTTGAAATGCTTACAGTTAATTTTCATAACGATAGGATAGTTCATGGCAACCGTACTTGATTCATTAAAAGTAATCTTAGGTTTAGATGCTACAGGCTTCCATGCTGAAATAAAGAAGATTAAGCAAGAACTGAAAGAAATAACTAAAGAACAAAAGATTGATGTTACAACTGTCAAAAAAGTCGAAGCTGAAAAAGACAAAATATTAGATAAGGCTGTTAAGAAAAGAAAGGTTGTTCGCAAAAAAGAAACTACCGAAGTAAAGAAAGAAAGAAAAGAAGAAGATGAACAAACAAAGGCTGCCGAAAAAACCCAAACAAACACATTAGTTGATGTCATATCAAAAAGATTTGCTGCTGTTGCCATAGCTAATAAAGTATGGAATATTGCAAAAGAGGGACTAATTGACGCTGCAACTTTTGAAAGATTATCTTCTTCAATGCAAGACTCAGCTATTGATCTGAAGGCTTATTCACTTAGCATGGAAATGATTGGTGGAAGTGCGGAATCTGCAGTCAGAGGCATTCTTGATCTACAATCAAAATTAGATAGATTTCAATTATATGGCGAAGGCGCAGAAGATTTATCTAAATCAATAGGTATGATAGGGGCCGACCTTTTAAAGTCCACAGGCGAGGCTAAAACAGCCCTTGAGCTTATGGACGATGTTCAAAGCTATATTGACAGAAACCCACAACAATTAACTGGATCACAACTAAGAGAAGTTGTGACACCATTGCTTGGTGATGATGCTATTAATAAATTCTATGCAATGAGCCAACCCAAACCTAAAAGAACGTCTTTACAGGAGATAGCACAATCAAACGCAAAGGAAGCACAAAAAACAGGTAAAACTGCTCAGAATACAATAGAGACTGCCAGAGGAACTATACAAGACGTAAAAACTAGCATTGCAGGTGCAGTTGGTGATATTTTAAATCCAGACAATTATTTTCAAACGGAAAAAAATAAAGCAAAAGCCAAGTCATTAGGATCAATAGTAGAAAAATTAGAATCTAATCCAAATGACCCTAATAAAGTAAGTCCCGCAGGTGCTATGGGGGCAAGGCAAATGTTACCCGCTACTTTTGATGCGGAAGCTAAGGAAATGGGGATTAAAAACCCTAATATAAATGATCTTGATACAAATAGAAAGGTTAGTGACCATTATTTAGAAAAATTAGCTAAGAAGTTTGGGGGGCAAGGTCAAGCATTATTAGGCTATAATCGTAAGGGTGAAAGTACTGAATTTAAAGATGGAAAATTTGTAGGTGGCAAGATACTAGGAGAATCACAAGATTATTTAGGTAACGCTCTAGCTATGAGAGCGCCTAACGAGTATAAATATGACAAAAACACAAATAAAGTTACAAATATTTTAAGTGGAATGGTTATTAATATTAATGGCGACCAAGATTCTACAAATAAAATTATAAACGAAATAAATCGTACATTTATTGATATGGGCAGCAATAATACGGGGATGCAATAATGGGGATTGGAATACCACAATTACTTGTGCCATCTATTGGTAGCATCGGTCGGGCTGCATTAACTTTAGCTCAAGGTGCTTTGTTTGATTTTTTAACTGTTGATACTAAGTGGGGCATTTATTATCAAGGAAGCACTCAGGAGATTATATTAGGTAAAGTTAAGCCTAGTAGTATAAGCGGTATTGCTGGTCAAGCCACTTCATTGGCAGGTGTTAAATCCCTGTTAAGTGGTGAGTTATTAGCTAATAATGTGTTTATTGATAGCGTAGTATCCATTTCTCAGAAAAAAGGCTCTGAATTATCTAACTACCGATTAGAAACAGGAAGTTTTACAACTTACAATAAAGTAGAAGCTCCTAGGCAAGTTAATATTCGCATTACTAAAGGTGGCACAGAAGAAGAACGAGGATTGCTTCTAGTATGGCTGGATATGGTTAGTAAAGGCTATACAAAAAAAAGAACAAAAATTAAAACTGGCGGTTCATTTCATAATAATTATTTTGATATTTATGTTCCAGAAGTTCATTATCCAAATATGACGTTAGTTGATTATTCAATTACTAGAGACTCGTCATCTGGCGTTAGTTTATTAATTGCAGATTGTATTTTCCAAGAAATAATGCAAGTTTCAATGCAGTATTCTTCGTCAAAAACATCCAATTCAACACAAGCTCAAGATATAGGTGCAGAAGACAATTCAGTACAAGCTAATAAACCTTCACTATCAATATTAGATAAAATAAAAGGCGTTGCCGATTCTTTTTCCAGTGTTGCTGATGGTTTAGGGGGAATAGGCTTATGAATTATCTACAAATACCTTTACAAGCTATACCTTCACAAACTGTTGGTGTGTCTTTAAATTCTCAGCAATGCTCTATTACATTAAGAGAGTTGAATGGAAGGCAATATTTAAGCCTTTCAATAAATGGAGCGCCTATATGTAATAACGTGTTATTACAAAGCAGCACATCAATTATAAAAGCAGCTTACACAGGTTTTGTGGGCGATTTAATTGTCATAGACTCTGTTGGTAGTGACGCGCCCATTTATACTGGGTGGGGTTCACGATGGAGTTTGATATATAACTATGCCTAGTAACGTCCCTGATATAAATACTGATGGTACCGCTACTAAGAAAGACTTGGTGGTTGCTGTTGATAGGTCTTTTAAAAATAGAGATATTAAAGTAATTATTACATTACCAGACAATATTAATAACTCACCTAATGTATTTTTCAATGATTCTAATGTAATTACTATACAAAATGCAAGGGTAACTGCGCATGTTTTATTAGCTGGATCAGCATCATTGCCAGTCACTAAAGTGATGATTTATGGTTTAGATAAATCAGTAATGGACAAGTTAACTGTTTACCAATGGAATCTTAATAAATACACCAATGCTAAAATTGAATTATATGCCAATGACAACCTAGTTTGCATAGGCACATTTCAAGATGCATATGCTGATTATAATAGTATGCCGAACGTGCCTTTTATTATCACAGCATCTTATGGTGTGCTTGATAATCTTAAAAATGTAACAGGCATATCATTTGGTAAAGCAATTAAAGTAACTGATATTGCTCAATCAATTTGCAATTTAATGGACGATAAGCCTACTGTAATTAATGGATTAGCTACTATTGACAATAAAGGTAATCCAATACCTATTCCAACAGTAACAGACGCAGTGTTTTCAGGATCTCCAATAGCTATGCTATGGAAACTAAAAACATCAGCCAACATGGATGTGACACTTGATGCTTCAAACAATGAGGTATTATTAACCTACAAGGGTGATTGCGCGTATTTTGCAGTTCATAAGGAAATTCCATTAGTAACATCAGAAACAGGGTTAATTGGTTCACCATTACGTAAATCACAAATATTATGGACTATAAAGGTGCTTTATTCTCCTGTTTATAAGCCACATGGGTTAATTAGAATACAATCTAAATTAGTACCTAATGGCGGTGATTTTTATGCGACTATTCAAAACATGGTAATATCGTTAGATAGTCAAACACCAAATGGGCAATGGTTTATTGAAATGGATGTTTGGTTAAAGGATGGATATGCCCAATAATAGCGCAAGGTATTACACGAGCAAGGCAACGCCTAATGACTACAAGACGCTACCCAATGCTATTAACTTTAACATAGACCAGAAGCTTTTAGGCTTACAAACCAGTATGCCAGTCATAGTGCAGGCAGTTACACCTAATACTTTGTTTGCTGGCACAGTTGACGTATTTCCTATGTTACAACAGGTAGGTAATGATGGTTCTTTATGGGATTATTCAACTTTGTACAGCTTGCCTTATACAAGGATGCAAGGCGGGACAAATGCTGTTATCATTGACCCTGTAATTGGTGATATAGGTATTGCGATATTTGCATCTAGGGACATTACTACCATTAAAAGTACAAGGAAGAAGGGCAAACCTGGTAGCTATCGTTCTTACGATCTTTCTGATGGAATGTACATTGGTGGTATACTTAACGCTACTCCAACGCGCTTCATACAGTTTAGTGACATTGGGATAACGATAACACCTAATACTACGCTTACTATTAATGGTAACGTGTCTGTAACAGGCACTATAACAGCCACAGGGGATATTACTGGAGCTGGAACATCATTACATACACATACGCATAAAGGCGTACAGACTGGAAGTGGAAATACGGGAGCGCCTAACTAATGCTTGATACAATTTATGTTGATCCAACAGCTTGGGATTTTGCATTAGATATTTATGGTAACATCGCGGTAGCTAATGCTCCTTATGCGGCAGCTCAAGACGTAGCGTCTTCATGTAGGTTATGGACTGGCGAATATATTTATGATGTTACTAGAGGTATTCCTTATGATACATCTATATTAGGTAAATTATTACCTAGAAATGTATTAACAGCTTTTTATAACACAGAAGCTAAGACAGTGCCTGACATATCAGAAGCCAGTACATTATTACAATTCAATAGAGCTAGTAGACAGCTTATTGGTCAAATTAATTTAACGCTTGTGGACGGTACGACAAATGGCATCAACATCTAGTGTTCCACCATTATTAATAACATCAACAGGAGTCAGTCTACCACAAACGGCTGATATTCTAACTGGTGTATTAACAGATATGAATAATTCATTTGGGGGTAATTTAAACACCACATCACTTGCTACTCCACAAGGGTATTTGAGTGAAAACTTAACTTATTATATTACTCAATTAAATGCAAATATTGCTTATGTATTAAGTATGTTTGATCCCTCTACAGCAGATGGAAGATGGCAAGACGCTATCGGTAGGCTATATTTTCTAACACGAAATCCTGCAACAGCTACAATAGTTAGTTGTGATTTAATTGGACAACCAAGTGCGTCAGTACCTGCTGGGTCTTTAGCAACAGATGGTACTTATAACTATACTGCGTTAGGTGCGTATACTTTTTCTAGTGGCGGTACAGTTACAGGATCATTTGCCTGCACTACACTTGGCGCTATACCATGCCCAGCTAATAGTTTAAATCGTATCGCACAAGCTGTATCAGGGTGGGATGCTATAAACAATACAGCAAATGGGTCTATTGGTAATGATGTTGAGGATAGAACTAGCTTCGAGTTTAGAAGGCAGCAATCTGTAGCTGGTAATGCAAAATCTTCTGTATCATCAATTTTAGGGGCTGTAATAGAAGTACCTAATGTATTAGACTGTTTTGTTTATGAAAACTTCACAAATGCAGCTGTTACTGTTGGGGCCACATCATATTCCGTTGCTCCTCATAGTATTTATGTAGCGGCCATTGGCGGAATAGATTTGTCGGTTGCAACAGCTATATGGAATAAAAAATCTATAGGGTGCGCTATGAATGGAAATACAACAGTATCTGTTACTGACACATCATCATTAAGTTTACCACAACCTATTTATTCGATTATTTTTGAAAGACCTGTCTCTTTACCAATATATGTTGTTGTTAATATTGGCAATCATACTGGCGTACCCTCTAATTATGCCGCATTAACCCAACAAGCCATTGTAGCCGCATTTAATGGTACAGATGGAAGCGATAGAGTTCGCATAGCATCAGACTTATACGCTAGCCGATTTTATGCTGGAATATCTGCTATTTCACCATATATTAAAATCATATCACTATATATTGGAACGTCTGTTGCTCCAACAGGTACAGAAGTATTAGTTGGAATAGACAAAATTCCGACTATAACAACAGCAAATATTAGTGTTAATCTAGTATAATGGCTATTTACAATTATGTTAATGATGGATATGTAAACGCAGGGTATCTAGCTACTGTAACTACAAATACAGATGCTGTTAGCGTAGTATCCATGAGACAATATGATAGTAGTCCTATAATTCAAGGGATATTAAATAATTGGGCGGCTAATTTATATTCAGCTGGCATCTTGGACACAATATATGATACTTGTGTAAATATACAAACATGTACCGGTCACTGGTTAGACTTGTGGGCAGTGAAAGTTGGGGTATCAAGATATGTGCAAATACCTTCACAAGAAACTTCATTTGGTTTTAATGAATCTGGAAATGATTGGCTTCCTTTTAATGATGGGTGTTTTTATTTATCATCATCAACGCAAACCTATGCTTTGACAGATGTTGCGCTTTCTTCATTAATATTATCAAAAAGTGCGGCTAATATAACTAATTGCACTGCTAACAGCATTAATAATTGGTTAAATATATCATACGGTAGTCGTGGAAATTGCTACTGCATAGATAATCATGATATGACTGCAACTTATTATTTTAATTTTGCACTAGCAGTCTGGGAAATAACAATTTTAACACAAAGCACAGTATTACCAAGACCAGTTGGTGTGCAGGTTACTTTAAATGTATTAGGAGTGAATTACAGTGTCAATTAGTATACCCACTAAAATAACAGTTCCATTTGCGAACTCTGCTGGAGCTTATAAGAATACAATACCTATACCATCACAGATAGGGATAACAAATGGTATTGCTAGTTTTACTGATGGCTTTCCACCATTAACTATGACACCAAAAGCATCGGGAGGCGTACCTCCTTATGGCCAAGATATGAACGGCATTTTATATAATGCTACTCAAGCACTTCAATACACGCAGGCTGGTGGATCGTTCATTTATGATGGAACTTTCTCTACAGCAGTGGGCGGCTATCCTATAGGGGCAAAAGTTCAAGCGACAGATTATTCTGGGTATTGGTTAAATAAAACAGCCAATAATACAACGTCACCTGAATTATTTGGGGCAGGATGGGTTCCATATAATCAACAAGGTGAAACTTTAGTTACTATGAGTAGCTCTAATATAACTTTAAGTGCATTACAAGCTGCCAAAAATATTATTATTTTGTCTGGCACAATAAGTAGTAATTTAAGCTTAATATTACCTACTTATACGCAGGAATGGCAAATAGTTAATAACTGTACTGGGTCAGCATATGTAACAGTTAAAACGGCATCTGGAAGTGGTATCAATGTATCATGCGGAAATAATACTGTTGTATATGGAGATGGCACAAATATTAAAAACGTAGCTGCGTCTTCCGCTTTATTAGCAACAAATGGCTATCAATTACTGCCTAGTGGCTTACTAATGCAGTGGGGATCCGCAACCACACCATCTGGAGGCACAAGTGTTACTGTTACACTCCCTATACCATTTACGACCGCTGGAGTTAATATTTCTGGTAGCGCGGTAGCTAGTCCTACTTACAATTCAGGTATGGTTCAGTTTTATGGATTAAATACAACCTCATTTATTGGGCTAACAGCTGCTGGGCCTGTTCAATTTAATTGGTTAGCAATAGGATATTAATATGACTACAATCGTGACTCGATCAGGGAAGGGTTCTGAATTAACTTGGAACGAAATGGATACAAATTTAGTTAATTTAAATAATGCTATAGGTATTGGTGGCGGTGGTGGAATAGGGTATCCTCCAAGTGGCCTAGCTAACTCTACAGGTACAGCTTGGGGTACACCATTGACAACCTCTGGAACAGGTACAGTAGTTGCATTAGCAGCATCACCTGTTCTTGTCACCCCTGCTTTGGGTACACCAACTAGCGGAAACTTAATTACTTGTACAGGTTTACCTTTGGCAACTGGTGTAACTGGGACTTTACCTACTGCTAATGGTGGAACAGGAACAAGTGTATCAACTGGAACTGGTAGTTTTGTATTAGCTACAAGCCCTACTCTTGTTACACCAATACTAGGAACACCATCTAGTGTAACATTAACGAGTGCTACAGGTTTACCTTTAACAACTGGTGTAACAGGAACTTTACCTGT